>Ga0256826_1000266_pt1 | contig 30139 bp, 27 predicted proteins | sample CV79metaG_FD_185975 | JGI IMG/M metagenome (GOLD analysis project Ga0256826, IMG submission 185975) | Hydrothermal vent microbial communities from East Pacific Rise, Pacific Ocean - CV79 | ecosystem: Environmental > Aquatic > Marine > Hydrothermal vents | place: Pacific Ocean: East Pacific Rise...
TGTAGAGAAAGTTTTGTATCTATAAAACTCAAAGATGAAACGCTTACATTGTTGTCTATAATTAGTGAGGCATAAGATTCTATAACATAGATGCTCAGTGGTTTTATAGATAAAATAATGCTAAGAATTAATGCACCTAAGAGTGTCCATGGAAATATTGTTCTCATAAAACTATAATTTAAGCTGTCATATCAAGAGTTGTAGTGTCATCTTGTGCGGATGTTTGAGAATTGGTATTTTTATAAATATCTTTTCCATCTAACTCTTCTTGTTTTTGTCGCGCAATTTGTTGCTCTGCTTTTACAATCATCATTGCAGCGCTAGATGCAACTGCTTGGTCTTGCCCACTAGGATCAGCTGGTGCTAAAGCCGATGACATAACTGCTTTTGCATTAGCTATTGTTTCTTGAGGTGTTGAACCAGTTTGAATATTTATTGAAACTTCGCCACCAATGGCATACATCTTACCATCTGGACCTTGCTGATAAGAAAAAGAAGCTGCACCAGTAGCTCCGCCACCACTTTGATGTGCAGATTCGTGAGCGCGAACTTCAGAGTCACGAGATTGTAAATCTAAAACTAAACGCTTTTCATCTTCACTAAGTTTATTTTGTGAAGATTTATCAGTTTCTTTAGCTTCTTTTTCTTCTTGTGCTTGAAGTTTTTCATATGGAGTTTTTTCTTTAACTTTTCTAAGTTCATCATCCTCTAAAACTAGCACTTCTTTATCGTTTAGTTTTATGGTGTAATTGATGCTGGAATCGTAAAAACTATTTGAACCTATTTGCATAATATTAATTATACAACTATTTCGCTATTATTTCAAATATCCCAAGTCGTTTTCATAAAACTTTGCCACTCTTAAAACCTAGTCATTCTCAGTAAACCTAGTCATTCTCACAAAACCTAGTCATTCTCAGCTTGACTGGGAATCTAATATGCCATGCAGTAAAAACTAGACCCTGAATCAAGTTCAGGGTGACGAAGTAAACATACAAAACCTTGTCGTTCACAAAAAACCTAGTCATTCTCACAAAACCTTGTCATTCTCAGCTTGACTGGGAATCTAATATGTTATGCAGTAAAACTAGACCCTGAATCAAGTTCAGGGTGACGAAGTAAATATATAAAACCTAGTCATTCACAAAAAACATAGTCATTCTCAGCAAATCTCGTCATTCTCAGCTTGACTGGGAATCCAATATGCTATGCAGTAAAACTAGACCCTGAATCAAGTTCAGGGTGACGAAGTAAACATACAAAACCTAGTCATTCTCAGCAAACCTAGTCATTCTCAGCAAACCTAGTCATTCTCAGCTTGACTGGGAATCTAATATGCCATGCAGTAAAAATTAGACCCTGAATCAAGTTCATGGTGACGAAGTTTAAAATTTAAGTTAGTTTGTGTCATAATCTTTTTCGTTTTAAGTACCTAATTATGGATGAATATGAAATATACATTAATGGATGAATATATTGAACTTTTTAAACTTTTAAAAGTTCTAGATTTAGTAGATAGTGGCGCACAAGCAAAGTTTTTAGTAGCTGATGGATATGTGTTTAGAAATGGTGAAGTTGAAACTAGAAAACGAGCTAAGATTATAGCTGGTGATATTATTGAGGTTGCGGATGTTAAAATAGAAGTACTTGAACAAAAAGCAGGAAAATAAATATGCTAGATGGTACAAAAAGAAAAAATTTAAAACATGGTATGAGTGTTGCAATAGTTTTAAAACAAGACCAAGATACAGGTAGATTGACAGATGGAATAGTTAGAGATTTGCTAACAAAATCACCAACTCATCCACATGGAATAAAAGTCCGCCTTATGAGTGGTGAGGTTGGTAGAGTTAAAGAAATTTACTAACTAGATTATTTTATAGTATTGTAAATATCTAAAATACTTGAGGTATCTGGATTTTTTATATAGTATTTATTTACTAGTTGATTTAGTTTATTGTGATTAAATCTCCAAAAAATTTCATTGTTAAAATCTTCATCTTCTTGCATTTTTAAAAATAATTGCTCATTGTTTAGCTTGCCTTCATTCTCTTTTATAACTTTTAGCATAAGAGTTAGAAGTTGTGCTTGAACATCATCTGTTGAGTCATCATCTTCTAGTTGTTTGTTCGGTAAAAAAGCATATATTTTCCATATACTACCCACTAAAGCTATTACAAAAAAAATCATCATCAATGTAGATGTACTAAGTTGCATTTTAAACCCTTTGTAAAAATTTTGCTAGTTCAATTTCTAGCAGTTTAGTATCTATTGGTTTAGCAACAAAGCCATCCATACCAGAAGATAAAAACTTTTCAATATCGCTAACTAAGGCATTTGCCGTTAGCGCTATTATTGGTGTTGGAGAAAGATTTTTCTCTTTTTCATACTCTTTTATTAGCTTCATAGCACCAAGTCCGTTTAGATTTGGCATATTTTCATCCATTAAAATTAAGTCATATTTTGCACATTTATATTTATCGACAGCTTCAAGCCCATCGTTTGCTATCTCAAAATCAAGCTCATAGTCCATTAACAATAGTTTTATTAGCATCTGATTTGTTTTATTGTCCTCTGCTACAAGAATATTACCTTTAAAAAGAATCTCTTCATCTTCTTCTTTTTCTATAACTTCTTCATCTGTTGAGATCTCTTGAATATGCTCAACTGTAATATCATCAAGCGCTTGAATAATATTTGTAGGTACAAAAGGGGCATATAGTGAAGTTATATGCTCAATGGAAGCTAGTTTAACTTGGTTTGAACGCAACATTGCTATGGCTGGAATTTTGTTATCTACTATCTCTTCGTTATAGTTATCATCTGGAACAAAGAAAAGTATATCGTAACCTTTATCTGTGTACTCATTGAGTTGTATTGTATTTGTTATGTTTAGATCACTCAAATATTTTTGTATAATTTTAGTAAATATTAGACTATCTTGATTTGTATTTAATATTGCTATTTTGTATTTTTGTATTTTCTTTAGGTCTAAAAATTCTTTAGCTTTTTCTTCTATTATTTCTATTGGAATTATTAGAGTAAAAGTTGAGCCAACACCCTCAGTTGAGACAACGCTTAGTTCACCATCCATAAGTTGTGCTAGTTTTGAAGATATTGAAAGACCAAGCCCAGTCCCACCATATTTTCTTGTTGTAGAACCATCTGCTTGTTCAAAAGCTGAAAATACTTTGTCAATATTTTCTTCTGCAATCCCAATCCCACTATCTTCAACAGATATAATTAGCTCTTCATCTTCTATAACTATTTTTACCTCTATCATCCCATCTCTTGGCGTAAATTTTATGGCATTACTAAGTAGGTTTGAGAGTATTTGTTTAACTCTTATATCGTCTACATGTATAATATGGGCTATTCTAGGGTCAATATATACAGCATAAATAAGATGTTTTTCATAAGCTTTTGAGGCAAATAATGTAGTTACATTTCCTAGCTCTTGTATTGGATCTATCTCATGTGGAGTTATTTTAAATTTACCACTTTGAATTTTTGAGAAGTCTAAAATATCATTAATAATGGCTAGAAGCGAGTTTCCACTTGTGTCGATTATGTTTAAGTAGCCTAAGTATTTTTGATCAGTTATTCGTTTTTTTAGAATTGTTACAAAACCTAAAATAGCATTTAATGGTGTGCGTATTTCGTGTGACATATTTGCTAAAAAATCATCTTTTGATTTTTCTGCTGCTACTGCTGCATCTCTAGCACGAGTTAAATCACTAATCTTTTGTTCAAGGTCTAAAGTTTGAAAATAAACTTCATCAGATAATCTGGCATTTACAAGTTCAACCTCTTTAGTTTGTTCTTTTACTTTGTCAGATATTAGCGTAACAAGCTCATTAAATACTATTTTTAACTCTATTAAACTTGGGTTAGTTGGTTCAAAGTAAAGTTTTTCAGAAAAATTCCCATCTTTCATGAGTGATGATATTTGTGTAACTTCTTGAATAAAATCTTTATCATTATCTAAATTTTGTTCTAGTCTAATTATCTGCTTATTGATTTTTTCTGCCATGTCAAAGATCTCATCATTTGAGTGTACTTGTATTTTTTGAGCTTTTTTTGTGTTGAAATTTAGATAATCAAAGAAGTTGTTTATACCCTGATTTAGTGTAGTTAATGATTTAATAATATTTCGAGAAACAAGATACGAACTTAGTAATAGTAAAATAATTATAATACTTACAGTAATAGCAAGAATAAGTAGTTTTTTATAAAGATTAGCAATAATTTTTTCTAAGTCATGCTCAGTGCTTTTTAAAAGTGATGTCTCTATCTTATGATAAGCATTTATTCTCAGAGTTGCTTTTTTAACCCAATCTTCTATATTTATATTCTTAGTATTTGTATGTTCTATTATTTGTTTTCTTATTTTTAAAAGGTAGCTATTATAATTATTTACTTTTATTTTATTTTTTAAATCTTCTAAAATTAGGTATTGTGAATTTATTGAGTTGCTATAGAGTGTTAGGGCATCTAGGGCATAGTTATCTTTTACAAGAACCGAAACTAATGCTCTTTCTTTACCTGCGTATTCTCGAAAAGAAGTTAGTGCTTGTACTATTTTTATGTTTGTATAGATGTGCCTATTTGTTGAGTATAGCTCAACACCCTTTATAAGTTTTAACAACCTGTGATTTAATTTACTGTAAAAAAGAAAACTATCACCTGAGGAAAAAGATGAAGATTGGACGCTTTTTCTTATGAATGGAATAGACTTTAAACTAGAAGCTAAAAAAGTTCTTTTGTAGATTTTTTGAACCTCTTTTGTATTTAGTTTTTTATATGTTTTTAAAAATTTGTCTATTGCTTTATCTGTTTTAATATATTGTTTTGTCAATTTATTTTTAAAAGATATATGTTTTGTATTTGCAAAACTTGTGCTTAAACCTCTTTCATACTGAAGTTCAAAAAGTAAATCATTTATAGATTCTAAGAGATGCACTGATTTTAGTAGACTTTTACTTGTATTAATATTGTTATAGTTATTAAATACATAGTTAAACGAAAGTAATATAATAATAGTAATAGGTAAAACAGTAATCAAAAATAATTTTAATTTTATACTCATTCTTTTCCATTGTACTTAATTTAACTACAAGTATTTTAACACATAATTGCTTTTTTAGGATAAAATTCTACTTATGAATGATAAAGTATTTACAAAGCCAATAAAAAAACAATTTGAATTTGATGAAGAGGTAGCAGCTGTCTTTGATGATATGCTAAACAGAAGTGTGCCTTTTTATAAAGAATCACAAAATATTACACAATTTTTTGCACTTAAATATTTAAAAGATGATTCACTTTTATATGATTTAGGTTCATCAACAGCATCACTACTAATAAACATTTCTAAACATTTAGGCTCTACATGTAGCGCTAAGTTAGTTGGGCTTGATAATTCCCAAGCAATGCTAGAACAAGCCAGTAAAAAGTGTCAAGCACTAGGCGCTCTACATGTAGAGCTAAAAAATGCAGATATTTTAGAATATGATTATAAAGAAGCTGATGTATTTGTAAGTAACTATACTTTACAGTTTATTCGTCCACTTGTTAGGGAAGAACTTGTAAAGAAAGTAGCATCATCACTTAAAAAAGATGGTGTTTTTATATTTAGCGAAAAAGTTATAAGCCATGAGCCAAAACTAAACAAAGATTTAATTGAGTGTTATTATGAGTTTAAAAAAGAGCAGGGTTATTCAGAATTTGAGATAAGTCAAAAAAGAGAAGCCTTAGAAAATGTACTGGTACCTTATAGTGCAGATGAAAATATCACAATGGCAAAAAATTGCGGTTTTAGCCATTGTGAAGTGGTTTTTCGTTGGGCTAACTTTGCTACTTTTATAGCTATAAAGTAGCCTTAGTTTTCTAAAATTCTTTCTAAAGCTCTTTCATAACTAGCTAAATCAAGTTCAAACTCTTCAATAGTATCTTTTGCAGTAGCAATAGACTCTTCAGTTATCTCACCATTTGGTAGTACTGTTTCACGAATAGCTTTTAACTCTGCAGCCATCTCTTTGTCCTCTTCAACTGTACCATCTGGATCATCACTATAGCGAATAATATGTATGATATTTGGATCAAAATTCCAGCTATAAAATAGAGTAGCAGTTACATCAGTAGCTTGTGCGCCACATGCGTCTTTTTCTGCTTTTGCAATATCTCCATCATTTTTTAGTGCATCTTGAATTAGGTCTACTTTATTATCTTCTATTAGTGTTTTAGCTATTATTATTCTTCCTAAATCAACTAAAAATGAAGCTGGTCCAAGTACTCTTAATCTTTGTGGTTTTCTACGAATTAACCAGTTAATTGTTAAAGCAAGTTGTCTATCACATGCACGAATAAATTGCTCTTTTGTCATATTGTAAGGAGATAAATCAATACTAAAGTTTGAATCAACAGCACTATTTAGTACAAAAGTTCTTACAGAATCCTTGCCAAGTAACGATAAAGCTTGTTTAATATTTGTAATAGTACTTCTCATTCCATACATTGGTGAGTTTACAATTCTTAAAATATTTGCTGTAAGAAGTGGGTCTTTTTCTATTGCAACTTGCATATCTACTGCGGAACTTTCAGGATTTTGGTAGATTCTTTCAACTTCTTGTACTGACTCTGGTAATGGTGGTATTGAGTCGATATTTTTTAAAAGAGTTTTTGTCATTGTCTTGCCTTAATTATAGTATTTGCTTATATTTTATAACTAGGCAATAATAAAGCTTGTTAAGTTTAAGTAAAGAATGAAAGATTTAGATAATGTGTATAGTATGGTAACAATTAATATATATTTTACTCTTCTTCATCAATGCCCACTACATTACCTTGTTCTTTTTTCTCACCGTTAATAAATTTATCGGCAACTTCACCCATTTTTTTGTAAGTAACTATATCGTCATCACCACAATCCTTATGGTAGTAACCTTGTAAATCATAGTACTCTTTACAATCACTATAATATTTTGCTGATATACCGTGCTTATTTACACATCCTGAAAATAAAAAAAATGCTGGAATTATTATTAAATATTTATACATACTAGACTTATAGCAAAAACTAATCCACTATACTTTAAAACTCTCTTTTGTTTTGCAATACTGAGTTAAAAAACATTGTTCGCAGTCTGGATTTTTAGCTTTACAAATGTAGCGACCAAAAAGAACCATGCCCTGATGAAGTGCATGAAGATTGTTTTTAAACTTTTTAACAAGTGTAGCCTCTGTTTTTATGGCAGTTTTATCATCACTAAGGCCAAGTCTATGACTTACACGAAAGACATGTGTATCGACAGCCATTAAGTTCGCACCAGTGTATTCTATCATCACAACATTTGCAGTTTTTTGCCCAACGCCGCCAAGAGTTTGTAAATCTTTTTCATTCATTGGAATTTCACCATTATAAGTTTCTTCTACCCTTTTTGCCATTGCTAAAAGATTTTTCGCTTTGTTGTTAAAAAATGAACATGAGTTTAATAAGGCTTTAATCTCATCTAAATTAGCATCTGCTAAAGTTTTAGTATCTGGATATTTAGCAAAAAAATCAGGAGTAATAAGATTTACTCTTTTGTCGGTACATTGTGCAGAAAGGGCAACGGCAACTACTAACTCATAAGCATTTTTGTATTGTAATTCTGTTACAGCATCACTGTAACGCTCAATAAATAACTGATGAATCTCTAAAATTTCTTTTTTTGTGGCTTTTTTCATGACGAAATTATATCTTGTTTATTAATTGTTAGTTAAATAGTACTAAAATTTTTCACTTAAACAAGGATTTTTATGAAATTAACTAACAAACTACTAACAACACTAGCACTTTTATCTTCGGTGGCTTTTGCTCAAACTCTTGTAACTGTAAATGGTACTCCAATTACTAAAGAACAAGTTGAAAAAGAGTTGATGACGGCAACTCAAGGTAGACTAAGTCAAGTTCCAGCAGATAAGCAGATGGAATTTAGAAAGCAAGTTCTAGAACAATTAGTAGCAAAAGAGTTAGTATATGGTGATGCTAAAAAAACAGGCGTACTAAAGTCTAAAGATTTTAAAGATAGATATGCTGAAGTTATAGCAAATGTTAAAAGAGAGATTGCTATTCAAGTATGGCAAAAAAGAGAAGTTGATAAAATCAAAATCTCAACAAAAGCTATGAAAGATTACTATAATAAAAACAAAGAAGAGTTCAACGAAAAAGAATCAGCACATGCTCGTCATATCTTAGTAAAAACACTAGCAGAAGCAAAAGCAATAGAAAAAGAACTTAAGGGTTTAAAAGGTGTAGCACTTCAAACTAAGTTTATTGAACTTGCAAAAACAAAATCAACAGGACCATCTGGTGCAAAAGGTGGAGATTTAGGTTATTTTTCACCAGGTCAAATGGTTCCAGCATTTTCTAAAAAAGTTTTTTCTATGAAAGTTGAAACAGTATCTGAACCAGTTAAAACACAATTTGGTTATCACTTAATCTACTTAGAAGATAGAAAAGCAAAAAAATCAAAATCATTTGCTGAGGTTAAAACAGTAATTGAAAGAAGACTTAAACTAGAAAAAGCAAAAGCTGTAATGTTGGCAAAAATGAAAGCACTACATAAAAAAGCAATTATTAAATAATTATGACACCTATCTCTAAATTAATTTTAGATGATAGGCTCTTTTATGTCAAACGAGATGACTTGTTTGACAAATATCTATCTGGCAATAAGTACAGAAAACTTCATACACTTTTACAAACTCCCTCACAAAATCTAAAAAAAATCATCTCATATGGTGGCACTCAATCAAATGCAATGTTAGCAATTGCTGCAATGTGTAAGCAAAAAGATTGGGAATTTATATACTACACAAAACAAATTTCTCAACAACAACGAGATGAAAATAGTGGAAATTTTTATAATGCTAAAAAACTTGGTATGCAACATGTTGAACTTAAAAACGAGATTTACAAAGATTACATAGCTTCTTTGTCTGTACATGTAGAGAATAATAGTTTTATTGTTGATCAGGGTGGTGCAGTAAAAGAGGCCAAGGTGGGTTTAGAAGTTCTAGCAGATGAGATTCGCAAAAGCTCTCTACATGTAGAGGCTATTGCTACACCATCTGGGACAGGGACTACTGCTTTGTTTTTAGCACTAGCACTTCCAGAGTATAAAGTTTATACAACCCCTTGTGTTGGAGATGAAAGTTATTTAAAAGAGCAAATGTCAGCACTTCATGATATTCCAAAAAATCTAGTTATTTTAAAACCTAAAAAAAAGTATCATTTCGCCAAACCGTATAAAGAGTTTTTAGATATTTACAAAAAAGTTTTAAAAGCTGGAATTGAGTTTGATTTGCTTTATGCTCCAGCAATGTGGGAGACCTTACTTGAGCAAACAAATGAAAGAATTTTGTATGTCCATAGTGGGGGAGTCACAGGAAATGAGTCTATGCTTAAGCGATATAAAAATAAGTTTAATTTATAAAGATTATAATTTAATATGAATTTAATCATATAAAATATATACTGTTGAATGATTAGACTTATTGTGCAGTTAATAACTAGATTCTGAATCAAGTTCAGAATGACTGGAAATTGCTTGTGTTGTCACACTTTGTTGTTCTGAATCAAGTTCAGAATGACTAGGATTTTGCTTGTGTTGTCACACTTGTTGCTCTGAATCAAGTTCAGAATGACTGAAAATTGCTTGTGTTGTCACACTTGTCGCTCTTCGTCACCCTGAACTTGATTCAGGGTCTAGTCTAATAGGTCTATTAAAATTTACATGCAAGGTTTATAAGTATGAATATAATCAAAAAGACAATGGATAAATTAAACTATGGTATAAAATTTGCAGTTATCGCAGTTTTAGTCGTTGGTTATGCTTCATTTATGATGTACAATGTAGTTGTTGATCATAACAAAGATATTGAGTTCTCATCATTAGAAATTACTGGCGCTCAAATTTTACCTGATGCAAAAGAGTTGCTAATAAATACTCAAAAACTTAGAGGTTTAACTGCTGCATATCAGGGCGGTGCTGAATCTTTCCTATCTAAGGTTAATAATCAATCAAATATTTTAAAAGAGATTTTGCTAAAGCTTGAAAAAACTGTAAAAAATGCAAAATTAAAAGAGGTTGACAATAGCTTTTCATCTGTAAAATCACAACTCTTAAATACAATATCTTCAGCACTATCTAAATCAAAAAAACAAACTTTTAAAGATTATACTTCAGTCATTAAAGCTGAGTTAGCACTTATTATTAAAGTTGGAGATATGTCAAATCTTATTTTAGATCCTGATTTAGATACTTTTTATCTTATGGATTTAGTTGTAAATAAACTACCACTTATTACTGAAGCTACTGGAAAAGCTAGGGGTGTGGGGAGTGGAGTTCTTACAAGTAAAAATATAAATGAAGATATGCGAATAAAACTTACTGTTTTTATGGCTACTATAAAAAATAATCTAGAATCTGTTGAGAGTGGATTAAAATCTGCATATAGTTACAATAAAGAGTTGCAAAATATTATTGATCCAGAATTTACAAGATTATCTTCAAAAGTAGATGTATTTTTAAAACGAATCGATAATATAAATAATAATAAATTTGATATTGACGCAAAAACATATTTTGAATCTGGAACAAGCGTTATAAATGATACAGTAGCCTTATATGACTTGAGTAATAAGAATTTATTGAGATTATTAAACAATAGAGTTGATGGATTAAAAGATGTAAGAAACTCTACACTTATAGAGGGTATTGTGTTTTTCATGGTACTTATTACACTTTTTTATGCAGTATATAGCTCTATCACTACTGCAATATCATCAACAGTTAAACAATTTAATGATATTGAAGAAAATAAAGATTTAACAAAAGATGTAAATATATGTGTAGAGGATGAACTTTTAAATATTGCAACTGCATATAATAGTTTAAGAAAAAGTATAAATAAAGCTATGCATCATATAGAGCACAATTCAGATAGTGTAAATATGGAAGTACAAAGAAATTCTAAAAGTGCGCAAGATGTTGAAAAAAGTGCAATCTCTCAAGTTGAGTTAGTGGAAAAAAGTAAAGATATAACAAACCTTGTTCATACATCGGCAAACATAGCTTCAGATAAGGCAAATGGAACTAGCAACAATCTAAACGCTACTTATGAATCGCTAGATAAGATGATAAATTCATTAAGTGAAATGATAAAAGATGTAGAATCAAATACTCAAAAAAGTATAGAGATGAAAGAGCAAATTGCTTCTGTATCTGAGCAAACTACACAGATTAAAGATATATTGGTAATAATAAAAGATATTGCAGAACAAACAAACTTACTTGCTCTAAATGCAGCTATAGAAGCAGCAAGAGCTGGTGAGCATGGACGAGGTTTTGCGGTTGTTGCTGATGAGGTTAGAAAACTAGCTGAGCGTACTCAAAAATCGTTGGTTGAGATAGATACAACTACATCTATGATTGTTCAAGGTGTTGTTGAAACTCAGGTAAATATTGAAGCTTCAGCTTCTCAAGCAGAAGAGATAATTGTAAAAACTCATGAAGTAATATCATTAGCTGATGAAACAAAAGAAAAAACTATACAATCTTTAGAGTTTTCAAAAGAGGTTACAGAGGAGACAGGGCTTATTAACAAACAATTAGTTGAGTTGTTAAATAACTCGGATGAGCTTACAAAAGAGGCTCAAAATAATACTAAAATATCTAAAGTATTATCTGAAATTTCTAACAATGTAAGTGATATTGTAAATAAACTTGACCTAGAGATAAAACAGTTTAAAGTTTAAATAAACTTTACTGTATCTTCTAGCGGAGCGCGGTCTGGCTGATAAGTGTTAATTTTAGCATCTTTATCAGCATAACCTAAAACTACACTATATAAAAGTGCTAAATTATCTGGAACTTCTAAAGCCTCAGCAACAACTTTACCAAACTCAGTAGTGCTTCCTTGAGGACAAGAATCTACTCCGAACTCTTGCGCAGCTAGCATTATACTTTGCATATAAGCACCACAATCAAGTAACGCCCCTTGTGCTTCATCAATATTTGCTTTATCTGTAAATACAAAAAATACTGTTTGCGCACCAAACCATCTAAAGTTGTCATGCCACATTTGTATGCGTTTTTCTTCATCTTTTCTATCAACTTCCATAAGTTTATAAAGTCCAGCACCAGTTACTATTCGGCGTTTTTTAAATGGTGCTACCCATTTAACAGGATAGTATTGGATAAATTGATCATGAGGTACGCCAGTATTCATCTTTGCAATTATTGCATCACCTACTTTTTTAAGAACATCAGTATTACTTACCGCGTAAGTGTACCAAGGTTGCATATTTGCTCCACTTGGTGTTTGTGCTGCAGCTTTTAAGATTTTTTCTTGAATATCTTTTTCTACAGGCTTTGCTAAGTATGCTCTTTTTGATGAACGATTCGTAATTGTTTGTATAATATTTGGCATAATGATTCCATATTTTTAAAGTCTTATATTATAATATATTTTAGCTGAAAAAGTCATTTGTCTACATGTAGACTAAACTAACTTGACAAGAAGGCACTCAACTTGATATAATGTCACTACAAATTAATAAATATAGATTTAAAGGATTTACCATGACACCAAATATTTTTGAAAAACTAACAAATAATATGACAGAAGCGATTGAATCATCAATCTCGTTAGCACTACACAACAAAAACCAAGAGGTTGAGCCTATCCATTTTTTATGGGCATTACTTACAAATAGCAACTCTGTACTAAATCAAATGTTTAATAAAATGAACATAGATAAAATTGCAATGGAACTAGATGTAAAAAGCGTAAGTGAAAAACTTCCAAAATCATCAACTGTGAGTAAAGAGAGCATAAGACTTTCTAAAAACTTTGTGCAAACACTTGAAAATGGTGCTGGTTTGATGACAAAAAATGGGGACAGCTTTTTAGCGGTAGATACTTATATATTAGCTAACTTGAAAAATGAGCCATACTCAAGCATACTTAAAAAATATATTGATATGTCAGAGTTAGCTAAAAATTTAGAGGCATCTCGAGGTGGCGCAAAGATTGATTCACAAAGTTCAGATGAAACACTAGAAAGCCTTGATAAATTTGGGATAGACTTAACACTTCAAGCACATGAGGGAAAACTCTCACCAGTAATTGGGCGAGATGAAGAGATTACGAGAATGATGCAAATTCTTATTCGTAAGACTAAAAATAACCCTATGTTACTTGGTGAGCCAGGAGTTGGTAAAACAGCACTAGTAGAGGGCTTAGCGCAACGCATAGCTGATGGAAATGTTCCAACATCTTTGCAAAATAAAAAACTAATTGCACTTGATATGTCTGCTTTAATTGCCGGTGCAAAATATAGAGGTGAGTTTGAAGATAGACTAAAAGCGGTAATTGAAGAAGTTCAACAAAATGGAAATATTATACTTTTTATTGATGAGATTCATACAATTATTGGAGCTGGAGCTTCAGAGGGTTCTATGGATGCGGCAAATATCTTAAAACCAGCACTAGCAAGAGGTGAGTTAAATACTATTGGTGCGACAACTTTAAAAGAGTATAGAAAATACTTTGAAAAAGATGCAGCACTTCAAAGAAGATTTTTACCAATTAACCTTGATGAGCCAACAGTAAACCAATCTTTACAAATTCTTCGTGGAATTAAAGAGCGTTTAGAGACTCATCATAATGTAACTATTACAGATAGCGCGTTAGTTGCTGCGGCAAGATTAAGTGATAGATATATTGCAGATAGATTTTTGCCAGATAAAGCAATTGATTTGATTGATGAGGCTGCGGCTGAGTTAAAAATGCAAATAGAGTCTGAGCCAAATGTTCTTAGCCATGCTAAACGCATAAGTAGTGAGCTTCGTGTTGAGCAAGAAGCACTAAAAATGGAGAAAACTCCAGCAAATGAAAAAAGATTAAAAGAGATAGAAAAAGAGTTGGCTGATGTTGAAGAGGAGATTAGAACTCTTCAAACGCAATTTGCAAGTGAAAAAGAGGTTTTTGAAAAAACTTCAACTATTAAAAATGAGATTGAAGCAAAAAGAAGAGAAGCTCAAATGGCTAAAAATTCTTCTGATTTTAATCGTGCAGCAGAGATAGAATATGGTGAAATTCCAGCATTAATTGAAGAGGAAAAACTTCTAAATGAAAACTGGGCAAAACTTCAAGAAGCTGGAACGCTACTTAAAAACTCTGTAGATGAAGAAGCTATTGCGAGTATTATCTCAAGATGGACAAATATTCCTGTAACAAAAATGTTACAAGAAGATAAAGATAAAATCCTACATGTAGAGGATGAACTTAACAAAACTGTAGTTGGTCAAGAAAAAGCAACTCACGCAGTAGCAAGAGCTATTAAGAGAAACAAAGCTGGACTAAGTGATGGTAACTCACCTATTGGTAGTTTCTTGTTTTTAGGTCCAACTGGTGTTGGTAAAACACAAACTGCTAAAACATTGGCAAACTTCTTGTTTGATAGCGAAGATGCAATGATAAGAATCGATATGAGTGAGTATATGGAAAAACACTCAGTATCTCGTCTTGTTGGTGCAGCACCTGGATATGTTGGTTATGAAGAGGGTGGACAACTTACAGAGGCAGTTCGTCGTAAACCATATAGTGTAATTTTATTTGACGAGGTTGAAAAAGCACATCCAGATGTTTTTAATATGCTTTTGCAAGTTTTAGATGATGGACGATTGACAGACAACAAAGGTGTTACGGTTGATTTTACTAACACTATTATTATCTTAACATCAAACCTAAAAGAGGGAGATATTAAATCTGCTTTTAAACCTGAGTTTATAAATAGACTTGATGATATTGTTATATTTAACTCACTTGGTCGTGAGCAAATTGTAAATATTGTAGATATTTTCTTTGGTGATATTGCTAAAAAAGTTGAACAAAGAGATATTACTCTAGTTCTAAGTCCTGAGGCAAAAGCATATATTGCAGAAGCTGGTTTTGATGAACTTTATGGTGCTAGACCGCTAAAAAGAGCACTTTATGAGATAGTTGAAGATAAACTTGCAGACCTTATTTTAGAGGGTAAAGTGGTTGAGGGATCAACAGTTGAGTTTATAGTTGAAGATGAAGAGATAGTTGTTAAAGTATCGTAAATAAAATATGAGTATAATCTGATTATGAAACATTTAATACTTTTAATATCTTTTACATTATCGGCTTTTGCGTGTACGGGTGACTGCTTAACTTGTCACCCAAAGCTAGTTCCAACAATTAACACAGATTTACGACATAAACCTATGCTTACATGTATAAAGTGTCACTCAGCCAACCCTAATTCTATGGCTGAGTGTGGAAGTGATTGTTTTTCATGTCATCCTATGGAAAAAATAAACAAAGCAAATGTACGCGAGCATGATGTTATTCAAGCTTGTAGAGATTGTCATGTTGGTGAAAAAGAGAAACTTTTTGATATTTCTAACTCATTAGATGAGTCTCATCCAGATACTTTAAAAGGTTTTTTAATTAAGTAAATCTGGAATATGAACTTTTATATCATCAGGTTTACCAACATAATAACCCTGAGCATAATCAACTTTAAGCTCTTTAACTACATCTAGTATCTCTTTTGAAGATACAAACTCTGCAATAGTTTGAATATTTAATTTTTTAGCAAGACCAACAATAGTTTCAACCATTACTTGGGAGTGTTTGTCTCTGTCAATATTTGATATAAGTGAAGCATCAATTTTAATATAATCAATAGGAAGTTTTAAAATATGTGAGAAGTTAGAATATCCTGCACCAAAATCATCAAGCGCTATTTTAATACCATACGAACGAACTTTTGTACAAAATTTATAAACAATATCATAATCTTTAAACTCTTCTGTTTCAAGCAGTTCTATTGTTAGTAGATTGTTGTATTTGAATTCATCAAACATAGTGTATAACATGCTTAGCGTGTCAGTATTGTCAATATCATCCATAGATATATTTAATGAGCATGGTATTTTATATTTTAGTATAGTATTTAGAGTATTTTGCGTTACTGTTTTTGTTATTTTATTGTAAATTCTATTTTGTTTGGCAATATTTAAAAATTGAAATGGTGGTATTATTTTTCCATCTTCTAATCTCATACGAACTAATGACTCATATTTTGTAGCTAAGGTATTATCGAGCAATGGTACAATTGGCTGAAAGTACGATAAAATATATTCATTATCAAAAGCATATAAAAGTTTTTTATAACACTCAATATCTTGCTTGTGACCCTCTTCTAGGGTTTTGTCTTCATTAAAAACACTTAAAGATATATTTTTACTTTTAGCATCTTTTAGTGCCATATCTGCATATGCTAGCATTTTCTTTTGCCCAGAAAAAGCTATACCAGCACTCATCATAAAATTAAAAGTTTTATCTTCATGTATAAAAATTTCTTCTCTATATTTATCTAAAAGTGTATCAATCCTTGCAATAAATTGTTGATTGTTCATGCTTATGGTTGAAATTTTTGTAGCAACTACAAATTCATCCCCACCAATATGATAGAGTAGGGTGTTATTGTCATGTAACTCTTTTTGTAGAAATTCTGCACTTAATTTTAAAGCAATATTACCTAACTCTTCCCCATATACATCATTGAATTTTTGAAATTTATCAATATTTAAAAGTGCCATTTGTTTAAAATTGTATTTATGAGAATCATCTAGCAAACGGTTTCTATTTGCTAGACCACTGATGAAGTGAGTATATATTTTTATATGTAACTCTTTTGTTTTTTTAGATATTTCATCTTCTAAATCATCATTATATTTTAAAAGTTGCTTTTGTAGTTTTTTTTGTATAGCTTCAGCTTCTTCTGCTCTTTTTAGCTCTTTTTGAGTGTTATTTTCTAACTCAATAAGTTTGTAAATTGCCGATAAAATTAATATAAAAGAGACTGCAAATAGATAGATAGTATCTCTTTTTGAATTATCGTTTGATATTTTTAATTGCTCAATTCTCTCTTTTAGTTTAACATTTGATATGGCAATTAATTTGTTTACCTCTTGAGAAAATTTAATAGTAACGGCATTAAAACCTGTTAGAGCATCTAAAATATCTTCTTTATCTTTACTCTCAAATGCTTCAATTAAAGATAATTGCACAAGCTTGAAGCTAATCATTCTTTTTTTCATAATAGCTATAGTTGTATCTAAATCTTTAATATTTGTATGATGATTTTTATTAAACTCATCTAGTGTTTGTATGAGTTTATAAAGCTTGTTAAATGAGTGTTTAATATTTTTAATATTATTTGTATCTTCAAGTATAATAGCGTGTAGTAAATCTGCTTGATTCATCTCTACATCATGATCAATCTTTGTACTAAGTGATGAAAATTTTAGATGTATATTTTCTATGTTATCAATAATCTTATTTGTAGCATTTATACTAGAAGTACTTAGGTATAAAGAGGTGCCAAGAAGTAAAAAACTAATAATTATAATAAAAAAAAGTTTAATTTTAAATGACATCTTAATACTTTGCCGAGATATTTATGTAAGAGATTTTTTGTGTTCCATCTTTTGAAACTGGCTCACCAAAGTGCCATCCACTTCCTGTGTAGTTTTCATTTGTGTACATGTAGCCAATTTTAGCATTTAGATGTTTATGAAATTGCCACAATATATACGCCTCACCAACATGACCACGAGTTGCTAGTTTATTGTAAACATCTTCAGCCCCTTGAGTTGCTGAGAACCAGTATTTACTACCGTAGTTATACTCAGCACCAAAGTCTAGTGTTGGAACAATTTCATATTTTCCGCCAAGATAGAGTGCATACCCATCATCAGATATCATTTTTCCTTGAGCATAGTCTGCTTCTGAAAAACCATCTGGATTTGATTGTGTTATTTGATAGTCATCTTTTTTACCATTTCCATCAGGAATACTCATAGCTGTATGGGCAAAAAGAGTAAGTTTGGAATTGTTAATATTTTTTGAATCTATCCCAAGCCCAAGCGTATAGATATCTCCAAGGTTTTGTGCATAATCAGAGTCTATATCTGGACCTAAAAAAGGGTGTGCTTTAAAATCATTTAGCATATTTACCCCAAATGATAATAATGAATCTCCAAGAGCATCTACTTTTGTATCAAAATATAAACCAAATACATTTGCGTTGTCTATATTTTCTCTGTTACATTGGTAAGAGTAACAATCATCACGAAGAGTATATGCTTTAGCAATAATAGCCCTCGCATAAGTGTTTTCGCCTAGTTTTTGTGTACCAATAAAACCATAAGTATTCATATCAAATACAAGTGCTGGGAACATAGATTTTCTTTGAGTGTTTTGTGCATAATGCATTGGCGTTCCGCCAGTAGTTGGTAATAATCCAAAAGTAAAAGTAAAATCTTTTTTCGCTTTAAAATCAAAATAAGCTCTGTCCATAGTAAAAGCACTATTTGCTGATTTTGATTTTATATCACGAGACAATATACAAAGTCTTTCATCTGTTTGTGATGATTGAACAAAAAGCATACGACCATGAAAATTTACATCTTTATCTAACTCTGCGTCCATATTTAATCGTACACGAATTAATCCAGATGGTTTAAAGTTTTTGGAGTATTCATCTCTTCTTTGTTCTCCATTATCTGTCATTGTATTTTCGTTATCAATCTTTCCTAGTTCATAATCCATTTGATCAACTCTAAGGTCTAACTCTGGTGAGAAACTTATTCTATCTAATATACTTTTTCTTTCTACCTTATCTAAAATTGGTAAGACCTCTTGTAAATCTAATTTATTTTCATTTACTTGTTTTTGGATTTTAACAATTTTTTCATCTGGTGTTTTTTTAGTAATATTTGTAGAATTTTTTTTGACCATTTGTTCTAGTTTTAAAATTCTTTCTTTTAAAAACTCTATCTCTTTCATAAACTTTGCATCTGAAGCCTCAGATGCTAGTAGTACTAATGGTAAGGTAAGTAAAAGTAGTTTTTTCATTTATAGTCCTGGTACAACTGGGTGATCTGAATCAGCAGCATGTTTTATGAGGTATTGTTTTAATTTTTTGATATCTTGAGAATTTAGCATATCTATTTTATATTTGCTCATTCTTCTGTTTGAGGAAAAAACTCTCTCCCATTGAATTATAGCTTTTGTTCCAGCATATAGGTTTAAGTTTTCTGCTAATTTTTGAGCAGTATTTGCAAAAATCAATGAAGTAAAGAAAGATATTATAAAAATATATCGCATAAATCTTCCTTTATTTAATTTCGCGTCAAGTATATTATTACTTAGTTTAATTAGGTATTAATGTAGTACAATCATCCCTAAGTGTCTCTCTAATGCGTAATATTTCATCTAAATTTTCAAAAAGTATATCTACTAGCTTTGGATCAAAATGTTTTGATCTTTGTTCTTTAAAATATTTAAAAATTTTTTCATCATCCCAAGCTTCTTTATATACTCTTTTACTACCAAGTGCATCAAAAACATCAGCAACTGCTGTAATTCTTCCATAAATATGAATATTTTCACCACTTAAACCTTTTGGATAACCACTCCCATCATATTTTTCATGATGCTGATGGGCTACAATAGAAGCATTTTTAAGTAATTTTTTTGTAGAATTTTTTAATATGTCATAACCTATGGTTGCATGAGTTTTCATAATCTCAAACTCAGCATCTGTAAACTTCTCAGGTTTTTTTAGTATCTCATCTGGAATAGCTACTTTACCTATATCATGCATAGGGCTAACTTCTTTTAACATTCGCGCTTCTTCTTTACTTAGTCCATACCCCAAAGCTAAAATCTCACTATAAGCTGCTACTCTTTTTACATGATTTGCTGTTTCTTGGCTTCTATTTTCACCAATAGTCCCCATTGTGTAGATAATCTCTTTTTGAGTTTCTTCTATCTCTTTTGTTTTTTGCTCTACCATATGTTCTAAATGGTGATGTTGTTCTGATAGTGCTAGATGATTATAAACTCTTGAGAGTACCTCTTTTGCTAGAAATGGTTTTGTAATATAATCAACCCCACCAACTTCATAGGCTCTTTGTATAGAACTTTCATCTGTTTTTGCGGTTATGAAGATAACTGGAATATCATGAGTAGATTTATTTTCTTTGAGTTTTTTACATACTTCAAAACCATCAAGCTCTGGCATCATAATATCAAGTAAAATAAGGTCAGTTTTTTCTTCTTCTAGTAGTTCTAAAGCTTCTTTACCATCAGTTGCTGCTAGTAAATCATACTTATCTTCTAGTAAAAGCATTAAGTTTTCAATATTTATTTCATTGTCGTCTATTATTAATATTGTTTTATCTTTCATGATTCTCCCCTCACTTCCAATAGTTTTATTGCATCTTTGAACTTAAACTTTTTAGTCAGTTTTTGTATTTTAACAAAAAGTTCTGTTTTTATATCATCTAATTGACATAGTTGTATCTCTTGAACAATAGGTTTAATATTTTTAGCCCTTTTTGTTTTAAGAGCATTTTTTAAATCTCTAAAGAGTTGATCTTCTTTTTCTTTTGAGATAATCTTTAGCTCTTTTTTCTCAAAACTAATCTTTTGCTCAATCTCAGTTATAACCTCATTTAATGTTTTATAAAATGCATTAAATAAATCTTTGTTTAGTGTATCTTCAATCTCTTTAGAAATTTCTTTAAGTTTATGCGCACCAATACTAGCTGAGATACTTTTAATAGTATGAACAGTTCTCTCAAGCTCTTTATCGTCTAAATTTTGTAGTTTTATATCTTTAAATTCCATAAAACCTTTTAAAGTATTTAAAAATATTTCTTTATTTCCCATTGTTAGTCTTAGTGCTGATTCAATATCTAGATGTTGAAATATTGGTAGTGTAATATTGTCATTTTCGTTTATTGCAATATTTCTAGCTTCACTTTTTTTAGATATAAATTCTAATAAGGTTTCATATAATTTTTCTATCTCTATTGGTTTATTTAGATGTTTACTCATGCCAACTGCTTTTGTTCTTTTTATATCATCTTTCATGGCATTTGCAGTTAGTGCAATAATTGGAACATCACTATCAAACTCTTTTATCTGTTTTGTAGCCTCTATGCCATCTAAGTTTGGCATTTGTAAATCCATAAGTATTAGCTCATATTTATTAGTTTTAGCTTTATTTACAGCTTCTAAACCATCATTTGCAATATCAACAATAATTCCGCTGTTTTTTAATAAGCCAAAGATTACTTCTTGATTTGTAATATTGTCTTCAGTTAATAAAATTTTACTGCCTCTTAGAGTTGATATGTTTTTTTGAAGTCTTAACATTTTATTATCAAGAGTTATATCTGTTTTTAGTTTTTGCGTACCCAATAAAATATCACTTAGTGTGTCATTTAAAATATATGGATTTAGTGGTTTTTGTAAAAAGTAATTTATGCCAACTTCTTTAGCATTATTTATCATATTTTCTTGATAATAATCACTCATTAAAACAATCTCAGACTTTAAGTTAAGTTTATTTTTAAACTCTTTTACAAGTTCTAAACCATTTATATCTGTAATATTTGAATCTATGAAAATAATATTAAAGTTTTCATCATTTTTAATTAATTCAATAGCTTCTTCACCACTAGAAGCTACTAGAGTTTGAAATCCAAAGGAGTTTAACAATGAAGATAAGACACTTTGTAAACTTTGTACTTTATTGATTATAAGTGCTTTTTTATTTTCAAAAGTACATAGAGGTATATTTTCTGCTTTTGCTTTTGTTAATTCTATCTCAAATATAAAGCAACTACCAACGCCAAGTTCACTCTCTACCCATATTTTACCATTCATAAGTTCAACTAATTTTTTGGAAATTGCAAGACCAAGCCCGGTACCGCCATACTTTCTAGTAGTACTTCCATCTGCTTGAGAAAACTCTTTAAATAATTTTTCTCTTTCTTTAGTACTTAAACCAATACCCTCATCAAGAACTTCAAATCTAACTTTATTGTGTTGTAAATTTTTAACTGTTATTTTTACTTCACCTTTTTTTGTAAATTTTATTGCATTTGAGATTAGGTTAGTTAGTATTTGAGATATTCTTAGACTATCACCATGTAGTTCTCTATCTAAGTTTACATCGTACTCAACTATAAGCTCAAGCCCTTTATCTTTTATTTTAAAATCATTTATATTTACAACTTGCTCTATTGCTTTAAAAAGGTTAAAATCAATTTTTTCTATATCTAGTTTTCCAGCTTCTATTTTACTAAAATCTAGTATATCATTTATAATTCCAAGCAAACTTTTTGCACTTAAGTCTACTTTGTCCAAATAATTTCTTTGTAGTTGATTTAGTTGAGTTTGAGATAAAAGATGACTCATACCTATAATACCATTCATAGGTGTACGAATCTCATGAGACATATTTGCTAAAAATTCAGACTTAAACCTTGTGCTTTCTTCGGCTTTATTTTTAGCTAACTCTACCTCTTTTGTTTTTTCTTGAACTTTTTTATCTAGGTTTTGAATATTGTCTTCAATAGTATCTACCATATTGTTAAACTCTTTGGCTAAAACACCAACTTCATCATCACTTTTAATATCACTTCTAACACTGTAATCTCCAGCAGTAACAGTTGAAGCTAAGTGTGAAAGATTAGATATTGGTTTTAAAAGATTTCTTAGATATAAAAAACTATAAATAATTGCTATTAAAAATATGACAATAGATAAAAGCAATATAAAATTTCTTATATCTTTAGATGATTGTTGTAGCTCTTTTACATAGGCAGAAGAACCAATATACCAATCAAGCTTAGGTACATAACCAATCCAAGAGACCTTATCGTAAGTATAGTTACCCTTATCTGATGGTTTATCCCATTTGTAATATAATCTATGCTCTTTTGTTTTTGCAGCATTTACTAGGTCATGAAAAAGAAAACTGTCTTTACCCGGATTTTTTGAAAAAGATACATTTTTACCATTAATATTACTATTTGGATGTATTAGCATATTGTACTTACCATCAAAAATATATAAATATCCCGTTTTTCCAATCTTCGTTGTTTTAATAATCTCTCTGAGTTGCTTCATCAACTCTTCTTTTCTTTTAGCTACCTCTTTTTTAATATCATCAATATAAACACCAGTACCAATTACCATATGCCAATTAGGAAAATCTTTTCCAAAAGTAAGTTTTTCAAAAGGTGTATCGTCATTATTATTTTTTTTCCACCAATAATTATAGAATCCTTCACCTTTTTCTCTAGCAATTTTAACCAATGGCGGGACTACAAGATTTCCTTTTTTATCTCTAATTTTTGAAAAATCTTTGCCTTGTAAATATGGATGAGAGATTATAAGACTTTTATAATCGCTAATATAAAAGTAGTTGTTTTCTTCGTATCTAAGTTTATTAACTAGCTTAATAACCTCTGCTCTTAACTCATTTTTTAAAACACTATAATATGCATCAGTCCCTATTGTCCAGTTATAAGGTTCAAACTTAAATGTATAAGTTATTTTATCTGGGTTGTTTTTAGTCTTGGTTTTATTTACAAAATAGTAGTTGAGGTTTTTATCTTTATGAATCTTAATATAGTTTTTTAAAATATTTTTTAGCTCTTTTTTACCCATTTTATTTTTATTTTCAGTATAAAAATGCATTAGATTTTCTTTAAATTTATCTCCGCGATTTTTTAAAGTTGCTCTAATGTTTTCAGGTTTAGATTGTTCATATTTAATCTGTATAATCGACCATACCGTATTTGTGAGACTTTTTAACTCATCTTTATGTTTTTGTAGGGCAGTCTTTTTATAACTTTCTAAATCTTTTGAAACATTATTTACTATAGTTACAACTTTAGATAAAACTTCTTTTGCATTTTTTTCTTCTAAATCTTGAACAGTATTATCTATCTTTGGTATTACAAACAAAGATATAGCTAAGGCATATATACCAATTATACTTGCAACAACTGACATAGCTTTTAAAAATATTTTTGATTTAAACATAATCTATTTTAGCATCTATTAGTTATTTAAAAACTTAAAAGTGCAAGAAGTTCCTTTTTAACCATTCCTTAAGCAACTTTTATGTAACATTGCGAACTTAATTTTAAATAAGGATATGTCTATGAAAAGAACATACCAGCCTCATAGTACGCCGAGAAAAAGAACTCACGGTTTCAGAGCAAGAATGGCAACAAAAAACGGTCGTAGAGTACTTAACCGTCGTAGAGCTAAAGGTCGTAAAAGATTGTCAGTTTAGGCAACTTTTATACACTCAAAGCTCATAAAGAGTTTCAGAGTATATATAGAAAAGCAAAAGATGCTCACTCTAGTAGTGTAGTACTCTTTTTCCTTCCCGCACAAAATATCAAAAAAGTTGGATTTACTGCTACCAAAAAAATAGGTAATGCTGTAAAAAGAAATCGTGCAAAAAGAAAAATGCGCGCACTTTTTCAAGAGAATGCACCAAACCTAAAAGATGGTACATATATATTTGTAGCAAAAGTAGCTATAAATGAAACTCCACACAATAGATTTTCTCATGATTTTAAAAAAGTTATAAATAAACTAAAAGCTAGTAAAGTTTCATAATGATTAGAAAGTTTTTACTTAAACTTTTATGGTTATATCAGAAGTTTTTTACACTTATTGGCTTCGGGTCTTGTAGATATTACCCAACATGTAGCGAATATGCACGAATTAACTTTGAAAACAACTCACTTTTAACTGCTTTTTATAACACTTCTACTAGAATACTAAGATGTAATCAATTATTTGATGGCGGGATAGAATATCCATTGCTTAATAAACTATGTTGCAAGCCCGAAAAACTAGAAATAACTTCTATAAAATATTGGCTTGTACCAGAAAAAAATAATCGTTTTCACATAATCAAAAATTATTTATATAAAGGGTAACCGTGTTTGATAAAATGACACCAAATCAAAGACTATTAGTAGCTGTTTTACTTTCAGTCGTATTTTTTACAGTATATACTGCGATATTTCCACCAGAACAACCGCAAGCGGCAGATGATGCTCAACAAAACAAAGTACTAGTTCAAAACACAAGTACACAAGCAAACACTCAAAGTGTAAAAGCAACTCCAGCAGCAAATACACAAAATATTGCTGGTCATGAGATTTCTCAAGAAGAAAGAGCTATTGCAAATGATCTAAATACTTTAGTTACAGTTACAAATGATGACTTCATTTTAAAGATGGATACACTTGGTCGTATATCTTCAAAAGAATTATTACAAGAAAAGTTTAATTCTAAAGAAGATGCACATGCACAGATGATTTCTCCTATGGGGACTAAGCCTCTTTACATTAGATTTTTAGATTTAAATTTAAATGCTGAATCTGTTAAAACACCATACACAGCAAATGTATCAACTCTTGATTTATCAAATGGTGCACAAACTGTAACACTTACTCAAAAGCTTTCAACTGTAACAGTAACAAAAGAAGTTACTTTTTATAAAGATGGTCATTATAATGCAAAAATTTCGCTAAGTGAAGATAAAAGACACTTTGTTTATTTAGGTCAAAGACCAAAAGTTAATGAAAAAGAGCAAATGATGTCTGCTGTTGGTGCTTTAGTTTACTCTAATGAAGAGTTATTAACTATGATAGAAGATGGTGATGCAGAAACAAGAAAAACTTTTTCAAATATTGCTTTAGCTGCTGCATTTGATCAATATAATGCAATTATAATGTATGGCTTTTCTCCTGATACAAATATTATTATAGAAAGAGACAGAGATAACAACCCAGTTGTGTATTTTGAAGCTTTACAAAATATGAGTATAAATGGATATATAGGACCAAAGGTTTATAAAACACTTCATAATATCAAACCTGTCTTAACACATACTATTGAGTATGGTTGGTTTACTTTTGCATCAGCTCCATTGTTTGCTCTATTGTCTTGGTTATATGGTTTATTTGGTAACTGGGGTTGGTCAATTATTGCACTTACATTAATTATTCGTGCAGTGCTATACCCTTTAACATATAAAGGTATGGTGTCTATGCAAAAGATGAAAAATATAGCACCACAAGTAAAAGCTGTTCAAGCAAAATATAAGGGTGATCCTCAGCGTATGAATAAAGCTGTTATGGATTTATATAAAAAACATGGTGCTAATCCTCTTGGTGGATGTTTACCGATGATACTTCAAATTCCTGTATTTTTTGCAATTTATCGTGTACTTTTAAATGCAGTTGAACTTCAAGGTGCTCCATGGATGCTATGGATAACTGACCTTTCAAGAATGGATACTACTTTTGTACTTCCAATTTTAATGGGTGCATCAATGTACTATCAACAAAGACTTACTCCAAGTAACTTTACTGATCCATTACAAGAAAAAGTATTTAAATTTTTACCAATTATATTTACATTTTTCTTTGTAACATTCCCATCAGGTTTAGTTCTTTACTGGTTTGTAAATAATCTTTTCTCAATTGCTCAACAATTTGTTGTAAATGCTCAGTTTAAAAATGCTAAAGATGCAGAAATTGCTGTAAGTGATCATGCAAAAAAACTAGAACATAAAGAGATGGAAAAAGAGAAATTAGAAAAAAAACGCGCTAAAAAAGATTCAGGTAAAAAAGATGATTAAAATTGAAGCAGCAACTCTAGAAGAAGCATATAGTGATGCAGCATCAAAATTTGAATGCTCTATTACTGAGCTTCAAATCGAAGTTGTTCAAACACCAAGTACTGGTTTTTTAGGTTTTTTTAAGAAAAAAGCAATTATTGTTGCTGTTTCTAAGCCAAAAGTTGAAAATGCAAAAAAAGAACCTAAAGTAGAACCTAAAATAGAACAAAAGCAAGAGCAAAAACAAGAGGTACAACAAAAAGAAAAAGTTGTTAAAAAAAGTCCAAAAAAGCCTCAAGATGTAACTAAAAAGAAACATGAGCATAAAGTTTTAAACGACACTATAATGCCTCAATCATTTGTAAGTACGCAAGATGATGAAGATTATGATATGGAAGATATTAACTTTACTGCTGATTATGAGGAAGATGAAGAAGAAGTTGTAGAAGTAGTAAAAGATATGACAAATGCTAATGAAGTAGCAGCATCTGTTGAACAAGAGATAAATAAACTTTTTGACTTTACATGTTTTAATATTGATAAAATAGAAGTAACTGCACATGATGCTGATACACTTTTAGTTGAGTTTAAAGGTGAAGACGCTGCTTTACTTATTGGTAAAGAGGGTTATAGATATAAAGCACTTTCATATATGATATTTAATTGGATTAATACTAAGTATAAACTTCAACTTCGTCTTGAAATAGCTGAATTTTTGAAAAATCAAGAAGAATCTATAGCTAGATATTTAGTTGGTGTTTGTGAAAATATAGACCGTGATGGTCGCGCACAAACAAAAATTTTAGATGGTGTACTTGTTCAAATAGCTCTAAGTGAATTAAGAGAAAAATATCCAAATAAATATGTAGCAATTCGTTCAACTCGTGATGGATTAAGATTTATCATTATAAATGAATACAATAACTACTAGCGACACTATCTGTGCCATTGCAACAGCAAATGGCATAGGTTCTATTGCAATTATCCGAATAAGTGGTGATGATGCTCTAGAAATTGTAAAAAAACTCTCTCAAAAAAAAGAATTTACTCCAAGACATGCACATCTTTGTAATATCTACAACGAAAATAATGAACTAATTGATGAATCTATTATTATCTATTTTAAAGCACCTTTTTCTTTTACAGCTGAAGATGTTGTAGAGATTCAATGCCATGGTGGTTTTATAGTTGCGCAAACTATTTTAAAAGCTACACTTAAAGCTGGAGCTAGACTTGCCGAAGCTGGTGAATTTTCAAAACGAGCATTTTTTAATGGTCGAATTGATTTAAGTGAAGCAGAAGCTATTGCTCAACTTATTGAAGCAAAAAGTGAAGATGCTGCAAAAATATTAGCAAGACAAATGAAAGGCTCACTAAAAGAGTATATTGAAAAAATTCGTGATGAAATTATTCATATACTTGCTTTTAGTGAAGTTAGTATTGATTATGCAGAAGAAGATTTACCAGAGGATTTGGTGCTTCAAATAAAAGCAAAATTAGCAGAACTTACTAAATCTCTTAACTCCACACTAATGGCCTCAAAATCAAGAGAGGGTTTAATGCAAGGTTTTAAAGTGGCAATAGTTGGAAAACCAAATGTTGGAAAATCCTCACTTTTAAATGCTTTACTAAATTATAATCGTGCAATTGTTAGTGATATTGCTGGAACTACTCGTGATACTATTGAAGAACAGGTAAAAATAGGTACTCATCTTATTAAAATTGTAGACACTGCTGGAATCCGAGAAGCCAATGACGAGATAGAACGCATAGGAATACAAAGAAGTTTAGAGGCAATAAATGAGAGCGATATAGTTATAGCACTTTTTGATGCCTCACGAGAAGCAGATAATGAAGATGAGCAGATAATAAAACTCATAAAAGAACATGCTAAAGATAAACATACTCTACATGTAGAGAACAAAATAGATTTAGACAAAAAGTTTCTACATGTAGAGCTAGATTTTGATATGAGAATAAACTCTAAAGATAATGTAGATGAACTTGTAAAAGCACTAGAAAACATTATGGATACTACAAACTCTTCAGATGAGATGATGCTTATTTCACAAAGACAAATAAGTGCAGTAGAAGCTACTTTACAAAATATTGATGAAGCACTTTATCCTTTGCAAGATCAAGAGTTAGAAATATTTTCTTTTCATTTAAATGAAGCAATTAAAGATATGGCAAGCATAACTAGACCTTTTGAAAATGATGAGATGTTAGATAAAATGTTTGGAAGTTTTTGTCTTGGCAAATAAATACCTAGCAATAGATTTAGGGCTTAAGAGAATAGGGCTAGCATACTCAGCTCATAAAGACATTGTAACTCCATTGCCGTCAATTATCCGTAAAAACCGTAATCAAGCCTCTGATGAAGTTAAAAAGGCCATTCTAGAGTGGGAAATAGATACTGTTGTTGTAGGAGTACCACTTGGTGGAAGTAGTGAGGATGAGATGAAAAGAAGAATTGCTCATTTTATGAATTTAGTTTCATTTGATGGTGATGTATTTTACCAAGATGAGGTAGGAAGTTCCAAAGAAGCCGAAGCCCTAATAAAAGGTGAGATGAAGCAGCTCCGGGACGGTCGAATTGACTCTATTTCAGCCATGATAATATTACAAAGATACCTGTATAAAAAGTAGATTTAAACTCCTCTAAAAAGTAAAAATAAGTATATTATGTTATAATATTTGCATAAGATTAAATATTTATAGGGGTATGTCATGTCAAATATTATAGGAAAAGTTCGTTTTTTAGATGGAAAATTTTATGCTACATCGGAAAATGGTGATAAAAGAGAATTAAAAGAGGGTGATACAATTTCAAAAGATGAGGTTGTATCTGGTGATGATAATAATCAGCCATATGAATCTATAATAATTACAACAGAAGATAACTCTGACTTAATAGTTCTTGGAAATAATACTGAGGATTTTTCTAGTCTTGACATGACAAATAATCCCTCAAACAATGCACAAGAACCTGAAGGTATTGCATCTATTTTAGACGATACTGAAAATATTGATGATATAGAAGATATTGATACTGCAGCTGGTGAAGAAGATGCTGGTGCTCAAAGTACAGATGGTGGTGAAGCTAATTTTGCAGATGCAAATAACGCAAGCACAAATGTAGAAGCATCTTTAAGAGATGTGTCTTTTGAAGAAACTAATGTGCGTCAAGAAGAAGAAAACTTCGATGAAGAAATATTAGAGGATATCCGTAGATCAGAGACGGATAGTGACTCGGATTCAGATTCTGACAGTGATTCTGACAGTGACAGCGATTCAGACTCAGACAGTGACTCTGATTCAGATAGCGATTCCGACAGCGATTCAGATTCAGATTCCGACAGTGACTCAGACTCAGACTCAGACAGTGATTCCGATTCGGACTCAGATTCAGACAGTGACAGTGATTCAGACAGCGATTCGGACAGTGACAGTGATTCAGATTCCGACTCAGACAGCGACAGTGACAGTGATTCTGACAGTGACTCAGATTCAGACAGTGATTCGGACAGCGACAGT
>Ga0256826_1000267_pt1 | contig 30085 bp, 24 predicted proteins | sample CV79metaG_FD_185975 | JGI IMG/M metagenome (GOLD analysis project Ga0256826, IMG submission 185975) | Hydrothermal vent microbial communities from East Pacific Rise, Pacific Ocean - CV79 | ecosystem: Environmental > Aquatic > Marine > Hydrothermal vents | place: Pacific Ocean: East Pacific Rise...
CATGTATTTTCTCATAGTTTTTATCTCTTTTGTATCATACGCAAGAGTTAAGCAAGGCTTATTCCCGTTTCTTTGAACTTCACCCATTGGAGTTATGATTCCACTCATTTTTGTACACTCTTCATTTAATGAGTCTGATGCAATTACATAACATTGGTTTATAAGAGCTAAGGCTTGCGTTAGTGTTTTAAAATGCTCAGTTCGTAAAACTCCCCACCAAGATGGAACCGCAATAACATCACAACCCTCTAACTTTTGCCACATATCTTTAAAGCGAAGTTCAAAACAGATAAGTATGCCGATTTTAATGCCGTCTACTTCAATGATTTTTAAATCCTCATCAGTACCTTCATCCATGTACTTATGTTCATCACCAAAACGAAAAAGTCTGGCTTTTGCACGCTCATAAATAACTTCACCATTATGAAAAATTTTAGCAAAATTATAAACTTTGTCATCTCTTTTTTCTATTATTGTTGTTATAATTATTTTATTTTTAGAAGCTTTTTTCAACTCATGATTTGCTATATTGGCAAACTCTAACATACCCTCAAAATTATCATAATCATAAGAAGTTAAACACACTTCTGGGGACACGATAAGGGATTTGCTAGGACAATCATTTATAAGTGTTAGTAGAGTTTGTAGATTAGTGTTATAGTCTTGTGTAGTAGTATCAAAAAGTAGTGAGCAGAGTTTATACTCACTCACTTTAGAAGTCGTCATCAAAAGTTAAACTTCCTTTTGAGTAGTTAGTCACAGTACCCTCAAAGAAGTTTGTTTTTTGGTCATTAAATTTTGCGAAATCATCAACCCACTTGATTGGATTTGTAACATTGTAAAGTTTTTCAAAACCAACAGCTGAGAGTCTTTCATCTGCTAAGTATTTGATGTATTGGTCAACGATATCATCAGTTAAACCAAGTATTTGACCTTGAGTAATATATTTACCCCAATCACTTTCAAGTTTTACAGCCTCTTCAAACATAGCTATAACTTCAGCTTTTAATTGTTCTGTGAAAAGATCTGGTCTCTCTTTTCTAAGAGTATTTATAAGGTTTTGAAAAAGAACAAGATGTGTTACTTCATCTCTTTGAATAAATCTAATCATTTGTGCTGATCCTAGCATTTTTCCAGAACGAGCAAGAGTATAGATATATGCAAAACCACTATAAAAATAGATACCTTCTAAGATTTGATTTGCAAAACATGCTTTTACAAAGTTACTCTCTGTTGGGTTAGTTGAAAGCTGATCATAAGTACGAAAAATTGCATCATTTTTTGTTTTTAACATCATATCTGTACGCCAAAGGTCATATATTTCTTCAGAATTTGTTGAGATAGAATCAACCATAACTGCATAAGACTGAGAATGAAGAGCTTCTTCAAATGACTGACGAACAAGAATAAGATTGATTTCTGGAGAAGTAACATAAGGATTTACATTATCAATTAGGTTATTTGTTTGTAATGAATCCATGAAAATAAGTTGAGAAAGTGCTTTATCATAAGCAGCTTTTTCATCAGTAGTAATATTTTTATAATCGTTAATGTCCCTAGTCATATCTACTTCTTTTGGAAACCAAGTATTGTTTAACATAACTTCCCAAAGATTGTAAGCCCACTGGTATTTGATATTGTTTAACTCAAATATTCCTGTTGGATTTCCACCAAATATCTTTCTATCATTTACACTTTCTGTTGATTCTGGATTATATATTTTTTTTCTGTTCATGCCTTAGCCTTTTCGTATACATCTGCATTTTTTAAGTTTTAGATTATATCTAATATAGCTAAAAATCTGCTAAAATTACAAAATGAAAAACTCATTTAATCCACCATTTTTATTGAAAAACAAACATATACAAACTATTTATTCATCTTTTTTTAGAAAAGTACCTAAACATAATTTTGAAGTAGAAAAATTTATTTTAAGTGATGGTGATTTTATAGAGTGTTATTGGTATAACAAACAAACGAATAACAATAACAAACCCATTGTTTTACTTTTTCATGGGCTTGCAGGCTCATACAAATCTCCATATATTCAAGGGACTATGTGTGAATTAGATAAAAATGGATATAACAGTGTAGTAGTTCATTTTCGTTCATGTTCTGGTATTATGAATGATAAAGCGATATCATATCATAGTGGTAAAACAGATGATGCTTTAGAGTATATCTCTAACATAAAAACAAAATTTCCAAACTCAAAACTTTTTGGAGTTGGGTATTCTCTTGGTGGAAATATGCTTTTAAAACTCTTAGGTGAAACTGGTGAAGATTCTCAATTTGAAGCTGCTATATCAATATCGGCACCACTAGAGTTAGCTACATGTTCAGATAGTATAAACAAAGGATTTTCTAGGTTTTATCAAAAACATTTAGTTGATGATTTGAACATACTTCTTGAGCAAAAATATGATAAACATGATATGAATTCTATTATAAATCTAAAAAAAGAAGATGTGAAAAAGCTATCTACATTTTGGGAATTTGATGAGGCTTATACTGCCAAAGTTCATGGTTTTAAATCTGCCAAAGATTACTATGAAAAATCATCCTCAAAACAATTTTTAAAACATATAAAAACTAACACTTTACTAATTCACTCTCTCGATGATCCGTTTATGACCCCTAGTATTGTTCCAAAAAAAGATGAAGTATCTCTACATGTAGAGCTTGAAATATATCCATATGGTGGTCATGTTGGATTTATAGAAGGAGGTATTTTCAAGCCAATATATTGGCTTGAAAAAAGAATAGTTTCTTATTTCAATCAATTTAAATAGATTACTTATTTATAATCTTTTTATAACTCAAATTTCCAGAAATTATAGCTGGTGTAAAACCACCACCAATTACCCAGGCTCCTACAAAATATAAGTTATTTAATTTATCAGATTTTACTTTTGGCTTTCTAAAGAATTGTTCAGGAGTTGCTTTAAAACCGTAAGCTGTAGCATTATTTGTTTTTAAATATCTTTGCATAGTTTTAGCTGTCGCAACTTCAGCTAGTTCTATATAGTCTTTAATATTTGGATACTCTTTTTCTAGTTCATCTAGATAATTTTGTAAAACAATTTTTTTCTTTTGTTTATAATCTTCTTTAGATAAGTTTTCCCAATCTTGTATATAATCTGTTGTACAGATTGCGCCAAATGACTTACTTTCATCAGTTAAGCCAGAATCAACTTGAGAATAGTCTACAAATACAAAACCCCTTTGTGTGATATCTCCATCAATATTTTCATCATACTCATCCATACTAGATATATCTCTAAATAAAAATGTAGAATATGCTTTTTTACCATAAACACTTTTTAGGTTACGATTAAACCCAAGATAAATTGTTAGTAAAGATGAAGCACTAACTTTTTCTTCAACATATTCAACATTTGCTTTTTCATATGTAGTCTGCGGAGACATGTTTGAGATAACTATATCGCTAAATAGTTCTATCTCCTCTTTTTTATGAATATATCTAACACTGGCTATATTTTTATTATCTTTATTTATTTTAATTACATTGGCTTTTGTAATAATTTTTCCATTATTGTCTTTAATTACTGATGCTAAATAGTTTGAAAGTTTTTGACTTCCACCTTTTATGAACCAACCAGAACCAGTAAAGTATGAGTTTTGAGCAATAGCATGGTATAAAAAACTAAAGCTATTGATTTTATTATTATAGTAACCAACATTAGCGTTTAGTATAAGTTTTAACTCTTCATTATCAAGGAGAGAATCCATAACATCTTTAACAGATTTTTTCTTATACTTTAAAATTTTTGAAAATATAAATGGAAAAAATAAATACTGCCACCATCTAGCATGGGATAGTTTTTTAAACTCATCAGATATTTTTTGTATTAGTAAAAAATATTTTAAAATTTGCTCTTTTTGCTCAGGAAACTTCATTGATAACATCTTTATAGCTTCATCTTTTTCATCAGGCATTGTAAAATCTATATTTTTAGAACTTACTCTAAAAAACTCATCTGATTTTACAAATTCTATATTATCATATACACCAAGAGTTTCAAATATTTTCTTTTTATCTTTATCTTCAAAAGCTGAGTCCATCTCATGAAGACCAACTTCACAAGTAAAACCACCTTTTCTTTTAAATGTTGTAGCACTTCCCCCAACAATATTATGTTGTTCAAGTATCGTGACTTCATATCCATCTTTTGAGAGTAATGCTCCAGCAGTTAGCCCACCTAAACCAGCGCCAATAATTGTTACTGTTTTCATAGTTCTTTTTCCAATAATTTATTTACTAAAATAATTAATTCTTTATTTTTAAGTATTGAGTTATGATTTTCATTAAAACCTCTAATAAGTGTTGCTTCTTTTTGAGCATCTAACCTAAGCTGACTCTTTATTGAAACAACTCCATCACTATTTCCATCTACTGTTCTACTACTACCTTTGTATCCAAAGAGTAAATAATACTTAGTAAAACTTGGCAATGGTGTTTCAAATAATGTACTTATAAAATCACTATTAGTTGCCATATCTCTCCATACTGGTATTATTAATGGTGAGTACTTTAAACCAGAATTTGCTGCTGCATGACCATTCCATGGGGTTGATATAGATATAAAAGTATCAATAAGTTCATCATTTTCAATAGCAAGTAAATCTAAATACTTTTTAGCTGTTAAACCACCCATTGAGTGAGCAACAATAGAGACCTTTTTAAATTTTAATTCTGCTTGCAATATCTCTACTATCTCTTTTGTATAAATACTCACCATTGATATAGAAACACCAGAAGGATAATACAAAATAAAAGGCTGAAATTTTGAATGATCTAAACCATTTATTATGCTTTCAAAGTTTCTAGGACTGCCGTTAATCCCATGAACAAACAAAACTATTTTTTTATTTGGATTATATTTTTCTAAAAAGAACAAACCAAAATCAACAGTTTTAATAAATTCATAAGATTGCCATAATCCCATTTTTACATTTTTATCTGAAAAAATATCAGAATCCAATCTAACAACTTTTCCTAAAGACAATCGCCCTCTTGTTAAATTTTTTGTTCCATTTTTCTTTATCAATATTACTTCATCTAAAAATGATTTATCAGCTAAAGAGTCTATATTGAGTTCAATATTTATTTTACCCTGTTTTATATCTAAGTTTTTACTATTTGTTACCAACTCATCTATATCATATTTAAGATTATCATTAGAGTCTAAATATGCAATAAGTTTATACAAACCTGGTTCAACAATAAATGAAAATTCACCCTCTTTTTTTATTATTGTATAGTTTGTCAATGAAGGATAATTATTATTAATTTTTATTAAACCTATAACAATGTTTGAACTATTTTTATTTTTGACAAATACAGTACCTTCTATCATAGCAAGTTTATTTTGCTCATCTAAATCTTCTTTTAAGTCTAAAAAAGAGCATCCTGTAAATATAAATATTATTAAAAATGTCAAGCATATTGTTATTATTTTATTCATCTAAAGATTATAATATATTTACTTTAAAATAACGATATATTACAAATTATAATTCGCTAGCCCATTTTAACTTATCTATTCCATATTTTTCTCTTATTATTTGAGATTGTTTTGTAAGCCGTTGCATCTTTTGTTCATCGTGAAAGCCTATCAAAGAGAGTTCTTTTTTAGAATCTCGTGTAAAAGATGAACAGTTTATACTAAGTCTTATTACATGTAGACGTTTTTGATTATCTGCTTCTTCAAAAAGTTTTAAACAAAGTGAATCAAACTTTTTCTCTGTAAATATCTCTGCTAAAGATATATTTTTATGAGATTTTTGATTCATCTCATAAGATATACTAAGATGAAAAACTGTTGGAATTACATCTAACTTTAAGATAGCAAAACTAAGATGACGAGCTAGAACATGGACTCTTCTTTTTAACTCTTCTCTATCATAAAGCTTGTCAAATGTTCGAGAAATTCCTATGGATTTTCTTCTAGTACTTGTTTGTATAGGAGCATCTGCAAATCCAGATACTCTGGCATATAATTCTTTTGCATAAGGTCCCCATGACTCGAGTGTACCTCGTCTTGCTTTTAAGTCTCCTAGTGTGTGAATTTGAGCAGAGTTTAGTTTCATCTTCATACTCTTACCAATTCCAGCGAACTCCCCAACAGGAATATTTTGAATAAAACTATCAAGTTCATTTTGGTAAACTATTTTACATCCATAAGGTTTTGCAGAAGTAGTTGCTAGTTTTGCGATGTATCTAGTCTTAGCTGCACCTATTGAAACTGGTAACTTTATGACTTCTTTTATCTCCTCTTTTAAGTCTTGTATAAACTTTGCTACATTCACATCTTCAACCCATCCACTTAAATCACAATAAAATTCATCAATACTAGCTTGTTGAACAAGTGGAATTTTTGTTTGCAAAAACTCATGAAGTTCATGTGAAAGTTTTTGATAAAGAGTCATATTTGGTGCTTTTACTATTAGATGAGGACAAAGATTCAATGCGTCTTCTATACGCATAGCTGTTTTAATTCCAAAAGCTCTAGCCTCATAAGAGGATGTGGTTAATATCCCTCTAATTTTTCCATTTTTATCTTTAAAGGCATCGATATCATCATCTTTTTTTTCATATGCCTTATAAAAAGTAGGAACAAATGAACCACTATTTTCAAAACTTACAGTCTGTTGTTTTGCGTCTTTATTAAAAATTTTAGTATCACTACGCCCACCAATTGCTACAGGTTTATCCTCTAGTTCTGGATGATTAATGCGAGTAGCACTTACAAAAAAGCTATCAATATCTATGTGTATTTTCATTTTTCTCTTTAAAACAATATAATTTAAATTATACAAACTTTTTCAAACTCAACTCAAAAATATGGCAACCAGCAATAAAATAGAGTTTATTTTATATATGTTCTAAAACTAACCTAAAACAAACTTTAAAAATAACTACACATAAAATACACACTATTTATCTAAAATTTCCCAATCTATAATTACATTAGAATTTAAAGGAGAAAGTATGAAGTATATAATACTTATCATGCTGACAATACTAAACATGCAAGCAATGGATTTAAAACGTTGGGATTCCAACATTAACAAACTAAGTGATGATGAAAAATATGTACTAGTAAATAAGGGTACAGAGAGACCTTTTACTGGAAAATACACAAACGAAAAATCAAATGGTGTTTACACTTGTAAACTTTGTGATGCTGAACTTTACACATCTTCAGACAAATTTGATAGTCATTGTGGTTGGCCATCATTTGATGATGCCATTCCTGGTGCTGTTAAACGTATTCCAGACGCTGATGGTAGACGTGTTGAGATAGTATGTGCGAACTGTGGTGGACATCTTGGTCATGTTTTTGAAGGTGAGCATTATACTGCTAAAAACACTAGACACTGTGTAAACTCTATATCTCTAACCTTAAAACCTGAAAAAAATGAAAAAAACACTAACCTTTCTTATGCTTACTTTGCTGGTGGATGTTTTTGGGGAGTTGAGTATTACTTAGAAAAACTAGATGGTGTAAATTCAGTATCATCAGGGTTTATGGGTGGTCATGTTAAGAACCCTGGATATTATGAAGTTGTAAGCGGTAGTACTGGACATTTAGAAGCTGTTGAAGTAATCTATGATAGTTCTAAAATATCATTTAAAAAGATAGCAAAAACTTTCTTTGAGATTCATGATCCAACTCAAACCAATGGACAAGGTCCAGATATTGGGAGTCAATATCTTTCTGCCGTATTTACAAATGATAATAAAGAGATAAGTACAGTTAAAGAACTGATTGAAGAATTGGATGAAAATGGCTTTGATGTAGCTACTAAGATTCTTCCAGAAGCTGAATTTTATAAGGCTGATGAGGGTCATCAAAACTACTATAATAAAAAAGGCTCTAAACCTTATTGTCACGGATATACTAAGAGATTCGATTAAGAGATTTTAATATTTAGTAATATTGTTGTATACTGTTTAAGATATTTTAAATAGGAGACAATTGTGGGTTTTGATTTAATAGATTTACAAGAACACAATTCTAACTTACTTACACTTTTAACCCAACATCTTCCAGATATGTTATGGGTTAAAGATTTAAACGGTGATTACTTATATGCAAATAAAGCTATATGTGATGGACTACTTATGGCAAAAGACACTAAAGAACCCATAGGTAGAGGTGATGTTTTCTTTGCCTTGCGTGAAAGAGAAGCACATAAAGATAGGCCAGACTGGCATACCTTTGGTGAACTTTGTTTTAATAGTGACCAAACAGTAATAGACGAAGGTAAGCCTATGAAGTTTGAAGAGTATGGAAATGTAAAGGGAAAATTACTTTACCTTGAAGTCTTTAAAGCTCCATTTTATGATAAAAACAAAAATATAATTGGTACAGTTGGAACTGGCCGAGATATAACTGAACTTAAAAAAATTCAACTAGACCTACAAAGAACTCTTAAAACTCTAGACCATCAAAGAAAACAACTAGAATATCAAGCTAATCATGATGCGTTGACAGACTTACCAAATCGTATATTATTTATGGATAGATTATCTCAAAATATAGAGTTAGCCAAAAGACACGATAAAAAAGTAGCAGTCATGTTTATTGACTTGGATAATTTTAAAGAGATTAATGACTCACTAGGTCACTATGTAGGTGATCAAATACTTATTGAATTTTCTAATAGAATGAAGAAAAAAATAAGAAAATCAGATAGTGTCTCAAGACTTGGTGGTGATGAATTTTGTGTTATTATTAATGATATAGATAATATAGATAATATAGCAAATTTTATTATTGAAGGAATGGGTATTGTTAAGGAGCCTTTTCTTATAAATAATAATACTCTCCGAGTTGCTATGAGTATTGGTATTTCAGTATATCCTGATGATGGACAATATGCTGATATTCTTTTAAAAAATGCAGATGCTGCTATGTATGAAGCTAAATATAGTGGAAGAAATACTTATAAATTTTATAATAAGATTATGACCAAAAGAGCACTGGAAAGAGTATTTTTAGAATCTTCTCTAAGACAAGCAATTGACAATGATGAATTGCTTGTATATTATCAACCTCAAATGGATTCAAAAGAAAATAAGATTGTTGGCATGGAAGCTCTAGTTAGATGGAATCATCCTGAGATGGGTATTATGACACCAGATTACTTTATACCACTTGCCGAGGCAACTGGTATGATTATAGAAGTAGATAGAATAGTTATGAAAAAAGCATTAACTCAACTTCATACTTGGTACAAAGATGGTCTTAACCCTGGAAAGATTGCACTAAATTTAGCTATGAAACAAATAGAAACAGATGATTTCATAACATTTTTAAAAAAATTAATAGCATCAGAAGATTGTGCCTATAAAAATATAGAATTTGAAGTAACTGAAAGTCAAATTATGTCTAATCCTGAAGAATCAATAAAAACTCTTGAAGAGATTAATAATCTTGGTATAAGTATAGCTATTGATGACTTTGGAACTGGTTATTCTTCCCTATCATATCTAAAAAAACTACCAATAAGTAAGCTAAAAATAGATCGCTCATTTATAAAAGACTTGCCACAAGATCAAGATGATGCTGCAATAACAAAAACAATAATAAGTTTATGTAAGAATTTAAATTTAAAAGTTATAGCTGAAGGTGTAGAGACTGAAGAACAAAAAGATTTTTTACTAGAAAATCAATGTAAATTTATACAAGGGTATTTTTACTCCCGTCCGCTAACCACAGAAGATATGACTAAGCTTTTACAAGAGCAAATTTAATCCTCTACATGTAGAGGATTAATAACTATCTATTTAGGAGATTTACGAGAGTGTCTTTTTCTCTCATTTTCAGTTAAATATTTTTTACGAATTCTAATTGATTTAGGAGTAACTTCAAGTAACTCATCATCTTCAATCCACTCTAAAGCACGCTCTAGTGACATATCACGAGGTGGAATAAGTTTAATAGCTTCATCAGCACCTGATGAACGAACATTTGACTGAGCTTTACCTTTAATAGGATTAACTACAAGGTCATTATCACGAGAATGCTCACCAACAATCATACCTTCGTATACTTCAGTTTGAACGCCAACATAAAGAACACCACGATTTTGAATACCAAAAAGTGAGAATGCTAAAGTAGAGCCCGCTACCATAGAAACAAGAGCACCATAAGAACGAGAATCAACAGAACCAGTATAAGGACGGAATTCTATGAAAGAGTGATTCATAATTCCCTCACCTTTTGTATCTGTTAAGAACTGTCCACGGAAACCAATTAATGCACGAGCAGGAATTTCAAACTCAATTCTTTGGAAACCTGAACCCATTGGAAGCATTGATTTCATCTCAGCTTTTCTTTTACCAAGACGCTCAATAACACCACCAGATAAATCTTCAGGAACATCAATAACTAAATGCTCAAATGGTTCACATTTAACACCTTCAATCTCTTTAACAATAACTTCTGGACGAGATATAGAGAACTCAAAATCTTCACGACGCATATTTTCAGCAAGAACAGTAATTTGAAGCTCACCACGACCTGAAACTTTAAATTTTCCTTCGCCTACGATTTCAAGTTTCATCGCAACATTTGTATTCATTTCAAACTCTAAACGCTCACGAAGTTTGTTAGATGTTACATGTTTCCCTTCTTTACCAGCTAAAGGAGAATCATTTACAGCAAATACAACTGTAAGTGTAGGCTCTTCAACATGCATAGGATCAAGTGCAACTGGATTTTGAGCGTCACAAACAGTATCACCAACATCAACAGTCTCCATACCAGCAAATGCTACAATATCTCCAGCTTCAGCTTGATCAATCTCCATTCTGTTAAGACCATGGAAACCGATAAGTTTAGAGATCTTACCTTTAACCATTGCACCATCAGCTTTAGCAAGCATAATGTTATCACCCTTGTTAACAGTACCGTTAAAAATACGAGAAATTCCGATTTTACCAACATAGTTATCATAATCAAGTGTAAATACTTGAGATTGAAGTGGATTCGAAGCATCACCTTCTGGCTCAGGAATTTGGTTGATGATTGCTTCAAAAATACACTCAAAATCCCCATCAGGATCTTCCATATTTAATTTAGCAATACCATCACGAGCAGCAGCATAAATAATAGGGAAATCTTGTTGCTCATCTGTTGCATCCATATCAGCAAACAGGTCAAACATCTCATCAGCAACACGATCAACATCAGCAGAAGGTTTGTCAATTTTGTTAATTACAACAATTGGCATTTTACCAAGTGCAAGCATCTTTTTACAAACAAACTTAGTTTGAGGCATAACACCCTCATAAGCATCAACAAGAACTAAAACACCATCAACCATTTTAAGAACACGCTCAACTTCTCCACCAAAGTCAGCATGGCCCGGAGTATCAATAATGTTAATTTTATAGTCTTTATAACGAATAGCTGTATTTTTAGAAAGAATCGTAATACCACGCTCTTTTTCTAAATCATTACTATCCATAGCTCTTTCATCATGTTGTTCGTGAGCACCAAAAGTACCAGATTGCTCTAGTAAACCATCAACCAGTGTAGTTTTACCGTGGTCAACGTGAGCGATTACGGCAATATTTCTTATTTTTTGCATATAGCATTTCCTTATATAAGCATCTTTATATAGAGGCTTAGGGTAAATATTTTCGCGATTATACCCAAATAAAAGTTATGTTTAAGTTAAAGTAATGATATAATTATATTTACATAATATATTGTGTATTTTTCAATAATCAAACAAAAAGTCTTTAAATGCTTGAATATCCAAATAAATTAAATATTATATTTGATAAACTAAAGAATAATGATATTAAACCAATTCTTGTTGGTGGCTTTGTTCGTGACCATTTTTTGCAAAAAGATTCTAAAGATATAGATATTGAACTTTATAACGCTGATAATTTTGAACAAATTGAAGAAATTTTAAAAGAGTTTGGAAATACAAACATAATTGGTAAAAGCTTTGGAGTTATCAAACTAAGTATTGATGATTTAGAACTTGATTTCTCACTACCTCGCCTTGATAGCAAGGTTTCTACTGGGCATAGAGGCTTTGAAGTACAAACATTTAAAGACTTAGACTTTAAAATTGCATCAAAAAGAAGAGATTTTACTATTAATGCCATCGGATATGATATTTTTGAAGATAAATTTTTAGACTATTACAATGGTATAGATGATATCAAAAATAAAAAGTTAAAATTTATAGATAAAAAAACTTTTAAAGAAGATCCTCTAAGAGTTTTAAGAGCTGTACAATTTTGTTCTAGATTTGAATTTAAATTAGATAATTTTTTATTCTCTACATGTAGAGATATGGTAAAACAAAACTTACTAACACAACTTCCAAGTGAGAGAATATTTACAGAGATAAAAAAGCTTCTTTTGAAATCTAGCAAACCGTCGATTGGATTAAAATTATTAGAAGATTTAAATATAAAAATATTTGAAATAGATGATAAAAAACTTTTAGATGTGAATAACTTTGTGAAATTTAAAACAACTAACGAGAATACAAATTTAACAATTATGTTAGCGTTATTATATAAAAATACAAACTATAACTTAGCACAACTTACAAACTCAAAAACTTTAGCAAATAATATAAATAAACTTCTACATGTAGAGAGCTACCTTACTAGAAAAAGTAAAACTATAAATTATAATATTATAAAAGATTTGGACTTTAATTTACTTATTTTATTTTTGAAAGCTCTACATGTAGAGGATAATATAATTCAAAATATTAAACTTTTAAAACCAAATATACATGGGAAAAATTTAATACTCAAGGGAATAAAACCATCAAAAGAGTTTACAAATATTTTACAAACTCTTTATGACAAACAACTTACTGCTTCGTTGAGTCAATTTCAATAACAGTATGAACATTCCCACGAGGCTTAAAGTCTGCTACAAGTTTTAATGTTTTAGGTTTTATCTTTTCAAAAATTACATCATATATTTCATTTGCAGAGTTCTCATGACTTATATATTTGAACATAAACGAGTTAATATAAAGTTTTATAGCCTTTAACTCTACTACGAACTTATCTGGAGTATATTCTATATATATAGTTGCAAAATCAGGATAACCACTTCTAGGACAAAGTGCCATGAACTCAGGTAAAGTTACTTTAATTAGATAATCTTTTTTATTTTCATTTGGCCATATTTCTAAATCTTTTTGTACATCAAAATCTCTTATCTCTTTTTCACCATATTTCATCATATCTTACTCCATACTTTCTAAATTTGCTAAATATTTACCCTGCTGATAGTCAATTCCCAACTCTTTTGATAAGTTATTCACATCTTCACTTCCAACCATTTTTATCCATGTTTTAAGACCTTTTTCATGTGCCATTTTATTAAAACCATCAATAATTGCTCTATGTTTACTCTCATTTGTATCTTTTGAATAATAGCTATCAAACCTAACCATATCTACATCTAAATCACGTAAGTATAAAAAGCTAGTATGAACAGAACCCAGTCTATCTATAACTATTTTTATACCAATATCACGTAATATTTGAAGTGTATAATTGTATTTGTCTATACGTGGATAATACTCATTTTCACTTAAAATAAATATTACCTTATCCTTTATATTATCATTATTATCAAAAAGTTCTTTTACTCTATTTATAAAACGTGGATTTCTTACAGAAGTTGGAGATATATTAATAGCAAAATTTTCCTTTTTTGCTACATTAGACTTATTAATATTTTCTTCTAAAATCATTAAATCATAATCAACCATAAGTCTAAGTTTGTCGAGAACTTTCATATATGATTTTGGATGAAGAAGTTTTTTATCTTCAGTTTTTAGTTTAATAAAAATCTCTTTCATAATTACTTCATCATTTAAAAATACATCTTGAGTTGAAAGTGTAAAACTTTTTTCTTTAATTGCATTGATTACAAAAGATTCTAATTCACTAGGATTTATCTCTTCGTAAGTGTTTATAACTTTTTTTGAAGTTCTATTTTGATTTTGTAGTTCAAAAAGATTTTCAATTAAATAATTAATATCCTTAGAAAGACTAATATCGTTGATAGCACCAGATATTTGAATCTCTATATCATCAATTTTAAAGTCATCACTCTTTAAACACATAAGTTCAAGGAGTGTTTTATACTCATTTTTTGAACCTTTTAAACCTATAAGAAAATCCCCACCTTTGATATGTCCAAGAGGAAAATTACTTATATCTTTATGTTTAAAATATGCTTCAATCCACTGCACAACTTCATATAAAATCTTATCACCATTTTTAATTCCATAACGATTATTTATCTCATGTAAGTTATCTATGCTAATTAATAAAAGAGTATATTCATCATTATCTTTTATCTCTTTTCTAATATATTTATATAGATATTGTCTCGTAAAAGTTTTTGTTACACTATCTGTTATATTTATATCAAAACCTTTATAAATAAGAAAAAGTATGAAATATATACTAAATACTAAAATAAGAAGTGTTTCTACATAAAAAGATATACTTAAAACTTCGTTGCTTGATATAAATGTATGAAAAATAAGAGCTAAAATAAGAGCAAAGACAGGAAGAACCATTCTAAGTGCTAACCTAAAACGATATTCTCTCTCTTTTGTTTGTGGAAGTAACATAAAAAACTTTAGATATTAAACATCTAGGTGTTTAACATCTTTTGCATGAGTTTCTATGTAGTTACGACGTGGTTCAACTTCATCACCCATAAATAATGTAAAGGCATCACTAGCAACTTCAGCATCTTCAATTTGAACTTGTAAAAGTACACGGTTTTCAGGTGTCATAGTTGTTTCCCAAAGTTGGTCTGGATTCATCTCACCAAGACCTTTATAACGTTGAATATATGAACCTTTTTTAGCATAATCATTGATATTTTCAAGTACTGTTAAAATATCTTCATCAAAACTAATATCCCACTCTTGAATCTTCTTATATACAAAAGAAGCTTCATTAAAATGTGGTGCAGCAAACAGGTCATCATTTATTAGTAACTCTTCCATACCATCTTTAGTTTGAACAAAAATGTGAATAGCATCATCAGTAATACTTTTTGTTAAAATATTATTTCCATTATTTAGTAAAAACTTTTCAACTTCTTCATACATTTTAGGAATATCTAGACCTATTAAATCTGGATTTTCAATAAAGTTACGGATTAAATCAACAAGAGCATATCTTCTTTCTAATGCAACTAAACTTCCACGATAATGGTCAACCATTTTAAAATAACTTACTAAGTCATTATGACCAATTCCATCAACATCTAAAGACTCTATACCATTTTCAATTAGGTAATCATTCATCTCACGGTCATCTTTAAAATAAATCTCTTTTTTACCTTTTTTATAACGGTAAAGTGGTGGTTGAGCAAGGTATAAATAACCTTTTTCTACAACATCGCGGAAATGTCTAAAGAAGAAAGTAAGAAGTAAAGTTTGAATGTGGCTACCATCAACATCAGCATCCGTCATAATAATGATTTTATGATAACGAAGTTTTTCTTCATTATACTCTTCACCAATACCACAACCCATTGCTGTAATCATGTTAGTAATCTCATCACTCTTTAGAATTTTTTCTAAACGAGCTTTTTCAACATTTAAAATCTTACCTTTAAGTGGTAAAATTGCTTGGAAAACTCTATCACGACCCATTTTTGCTGAACCTCCAGCAGAATCCCCTTCCACCAGATAAAGTTCACAGATGCTTGCGTCTTTAGACTGACAATCAGCTAGTTTACCAGGAAGAGTACCAACACTCATACTATCTTTTCTACGAGTTAAATCTCTTGCTTTTTTAGCAGCTTCACGACCACGAGCAGCAGCTAATGCTTTAGAAACAACAGCTTTTGCTTGGATAGGATTTTCTTCAAAGTATTTAGAAAGAAGCTCATAAGTTTGTTTTTGAACAAGTGGACGAACATAAGTATTACCTAGTTTTCCTTTTGTTTGACCCTCAAACTGAGGCTCTGGAACGCGACATGAAACAATAGCGATAAGACCTTCACGAACATCATCACCGGATATTTTTACATCTTTCTCTTTTGCTGCACCATTTTTAGAGTTATAATTTGAGATAACACGAGTAAGTCCAGCACGAAAACCTGCTTCGTGTGTACCACCATTTGGAGTACGAATATTATTTACAAAAGATGCAAGTTTTTCTTCATATCCATCATTGTACATAAGAGCTACATCAAATTCTATATCTTCTATTTTTGCAGAAAATGAAAAAACATCAGCTACTAAAGCTTTTTTATTCATATCACTTACATACTGAGCAATACCACCTTCAAAGTGATAAGTCTCTTCAGTATCAGTTCTTTCATCTTTAAAAATAATAGTAATAAATGGATTTAAATAAGCTAACTCTTTAAATCTTTTTGAAAGATATTCATACTCAAAAGTTATAGTTTCAGTAAATATACTTGGATCTGGAGAAAATTCGATAGTAGTACCAGTTTTACGAGTTTTACCAATAGCAGCTAAAACTTCTTGAGGAATACCACATTTAAAATCTTGTTCAAAAATCTCTTTTTCTCTATGAATAGTCATCTTTAAATCAGCAGAAAGTGCATTTACAACAGATACACCAACACCATGAAGACCACCAGATACTTTGTATGTATCTTTATCGAACTTACCACCAGCGTGAAGAACTGTTAAAACAACAGTTGCAGCAGACATACCCTCAGTTGGATGCATGTCAGTAGGAATACCACGACCATTATCAGATACTTTACAAGTTCCATTTTTTGTAAGTACTACATTTATAGTATCACAATGACCAGCCATAGCCTCATCAATAGAGTTGTCAATAACTTCATAAACTAAATGGTGAAGACCACGATGTCCCGTATCTCCAATATACATACCAGGGCGCTTACGAACAGCTTCTAACCCTTTAAGAACTTTAATATTACTAGCACCGTAATTTTCCATATAATCTCCATTGACATAATTGGAGTTATTTTATCTAAGTTTTACTAAAAGTTATATTTAAGAGTTAAAAGCTTATGGTAATATTCTTCTACTTTGCCAATAATTACTCTTCCAATAAGGATTTTGAACTGATGATGTTGTTACTCCATATTTAGTAGAAGTGTGAATAAACTTTCCATTTTCTATAATTATTCCAACATGTTTAACATTCCATCCTGTTTTAAAAAATATCATATCTCCAGATTTAAGTTCACTTTTATTTATTTTTTTTCCAATTTTAGCTTGTTCTTTAGTTGTACGAGGAATGTATAATCCAAAAGCATTATAGTAAACTTGTTGTACAAATGATGAACAATCAACTCCTTTTAAACTATTTCCACCATATTTATACTTTGTTCCTAACCATTTTTTATATTCATCATAAAGTACTTTTGTTTTATAATTTATATTTTTTGAAAGTTTTTTAGGGATTTTTTTATGTTTTATTAATTTTGTTTTTTTTGAATAAGAAATAGTTTTTTTACTTGAACAAGCCGATAAAAAGATAGAGATTATTAAAAAAGATAAAATTATACTTTTATGCATAAATTTATCTTTTATTTATTTAAATAACTATTGGCATTACTACTGTTCTAAAATTTTCATCACTTAATATAAATGGTAAATTACCCTCATTTAGACCAATACTAAATTCTGAAGAGTTTATAGTATTTAAAAAATCTAAAAGGTATTTAGAATTAATAGCAATTGTAAAAGAATTTTCAAAATTTGTAGGAAAATTGATTTCTGTTTTTGCTTCAATATTATCATCACTTAAACTTTCAAATCCTATACTATTTTGAGAAAAAGTTATTTTTACATCAGTTGAAATAGTAGTAATTTGTTTAATTGATTCAATCATAATAGCTTTTGGAATAATTAAATTATGGGCAATTTCTTTTGGAATAATTCTTGAATATTCAGGAAATTTACCATTAATAAGTTTTGTAAAAAAAGTATATTGTGCTGAATGAATAATAAGATTTGTTTCATCATAATAAAGTTCAATATCATCAAAGAAAAGTTTTTGAATTTCAATAATAGCTTTTTTTGGAAGTATTAAAGATAATTCATTATCACTTTGATTAGATATATTAACAACAGCAAGTCTTCTAGTATCAGTTGATGCAAAATTAATATGATCTTGTTTAATATCTATAAGAGCACCATTTAATTCAAATTTAGGATTATTTGTATCAATACAAGGTGTTATTTTTTTAAGTGATTCAATTAATGAATGTGAATTTATACTTATACGTGGTTTACCTTCATAAGATGGAAAAGCTGGAAATTCATTAAAAGAAAAAGTTGGAAGTTTAAAATTAGAATGCCCTTGAGTGATAAATAGCATATCATTTTTAGATTCTAAGTTTATTTCACCATCTTTTAAAATTCTAACAATATCTAAAAATTTTTTACCATTTGCAGTTACAGATCCAGCTTGAATCATATTTATACTATTAGTACTTACTAAAAAACCAATTTCATAATCAGTTGCTTTTAATGTTAAAACAGAATCAAATACATCCATGTATATATGAGAAGTAATTTGAGAAGTATCTTTTTTTTCTAAGAATGCTTGAGCATTTACTAAGATATTTTCAATGATAGATTTTTGTACAGTTATCTTCATACGAATTTTCCTATTTATTTATTATAAAATATAGTATTAGTAGTAGGGGTAAGTGAATATGTGAATAACACTTTAAAGTCCCTATTTTAAGAGTTGATTAGATGTGATGAAATAACACAACTTTATTCACAACTCTTCACATAAAGAATTATATCTTTTTTTTTACACAGATGTAATTTTATTTGTTAATTCTTCTATTTTTACTTTAAAATCTTCATCATTTTCAAGTAATTCATTAATTTTTTTAAGAGTATGACTAATTGCTGTATGGTCTTTCATACCAAAGTATTGAGCAAGTTGAGGCATAGTATTTTGTGTTAATTCACGACAAAGGTAAATACAAATTCTTCTAGCATATACAAGATTTTTACTACGACCTTTTGAACGAATTTCTGATGGTTTTATATTTAAATCTTTACTTACATATTTTGTAATAATATCTAGAGTTAATTCAGCACGACTTTCAGCTATTTGGTCTTTCAATACATTTTTTGTAAAGTCTAAATCAATATCTACATGCATAAGTTGTGAGTAAGCATGTAATTTTGATAAAATACCCTCTATTTCACGAACGTTAGATTCAATTACAGTTGCAATATAATTTATTATATCATTTGTTAATACTACTTTATTTATATCACATTTATTTTTAATAATAGCTATTTTTGTTTCAAGTTCTGGTGGTTGAATATCAGCAACAAGTCCCCATTCAAAACGGCTTTGAAGTCTCTCTTCTAAACCTGCTATTTTTTTTGGATGTTTATCAGCAGTAAAAATAATTTGTTTATTATCACCTTTTAACGCTTCAAAAGTATGAAAAAATTCTTCTTGAATACCCTCTTTATTAGATAAAAATTGAATATCATCAACAAGGAGTACATCACAAGTACGATATTTTTCACGAAATCTCTCCATTGAGTTATTTCTTATACTTCTTGTAAAATCATTTGTAAATTGCTCAACTGTAGTATAAATTACAATTTTTCCTTCATCTTGAAAGACATTACCAGCAGATTGCATTAGGTGAGTTTTACCAAGACCAACACCACCATATATAAAAAGAGGATTATAAACTTTACCAGCATTTTCACTTACCGACTTTACAGCTGCATAGGCAAATTGATTTGATCCACCAACCATAAAGTTAGAAAAACTATGACTTGGATTTAAAAGTGAATGTGTAGTTTGTTTTTTAAGCTCTTTAGTTTTAGTTTTTCTTCTATCTGTAGAATTTTTTAATGTAATAATTACATTAATTTTATGTCCAGAATTTATTTCAAAAAGATGTTCTATCTTAGTAGTATATTTATTTTTAATCCAATTTGATACTAAAGTATTAGGTGCATAAAAAATTGCTAAATCTTGGGTAGATTTTTTTAAATCATAAATAAGATGTTTAATATAGCGGTTATATTCAAGTTCTGTTATCTCTTCTTTTAAAGTAGTTAAAATTTTTTGACCAATATTCACATAAAATCCTTATATTTTGAATAATACCAATATTTTATATAAAAACACTTGAAATTATGTGAATAACTATAATGTGAATAGTATGAAAAACTTATTTTATTAATTAAAAAAGTTTAATAAGTTATCTTTTTTAAGAGGTTTACAAAAGTAATAACCTTGTCCTACTTTACATCCATTATTTTTTAAAAAATCTTCTTGTTCTTGATTCTCAATTCCCTCTGCTACATTTATATACTCCATACTAGAAGAAAGGGCTAGGATAGCTTTTACAATGGATATATCATCTTTATTATTAGGTAAATTGTCTACAAAAGATTTATCAATTTTGAGTTCAGAAATTGGAAAACGTTTTAAATAACTTAAACTTGAATGACCAGTTCCAAAATCATCTATAGAGATATTAAATCCTAAATTTTTTAGTTTATTTAATATACTCATAGAGTGAATAACATTTTTCATAATATGAGTTTCTGTAATTTCTATTATGATATTTTGGGTTTGTATACTTAATTCATTTACAATATTCATAATATCATCAATAAATTTATCTTGGTAAAGTTGAACAGCAGAAATATTAATACTTATAGTTTTTAGTGTTTTACAATTTTTAGAAAATATTAAAAAATCTATACATGATTGTCTAAATATAAATAAACCAAGTTTTATAATATAACCTATATCTTCACATACAGGTATAAATTTATCAGGACCAATAAAACCCATAGATTTACTTTCCCATCTCACTAATGCTTCTAAGCCTAACACGGTTTTACTATTTAAATCATATTGTGGTTGATAAACCATATAAAATTCATTGTTAGTCATTGCAAATTTTAGAGCTTGTTCCATGTCAAATCTATTATGTACATCCTCAGAAAGTTCTTTTTTATAATGCTTATAAGTATTTTTACCTGCATTTTTAGCTTTATACATTGCTATATCTGCGTATTTAAATAATGTCCTACTATCTTTAGCATCATCTGGATAGATACTAATACCAATACTAAGAGTAATATTTAGTTGATGATTTTTAGTTTGAATAGGTAATGTGAATAAGTTTAATATTTTTTTAGAAATGTAAGCAGCCGAGTAATTAGCATCCATTCCATCTATAACAACTACAAACTCATCACCACCAAAACGAGATAACATATCTGATTTTCTAAGTGTTTGTTTCAATCGTGAAGCAACTTCTATAAGTAGTTCATCACCAATATCGTGACCAAGAGTATCATTTATATTTTTAAAACGATCAAGATCAATAAATAATAGGGCTATTTTAGTATTTTCTCTTGAAACTACTTTTAAGCGATTTTCTAAATAGTTTTCAATATTTGCACGATTTGGTAAAGAGGTTAAAGAATCATGATAAGCCATATGCTCAACTTTTTCTTTTTCTCTAATATAATCTGTAATATTAAGTTTTATAGCTAGATAATTAACTAATTTACCATTTGTAAAAATTGGCATAATTGAGGCTTTTTCATGATAAAAAGAGCCATCTTTTCGTCTGTTAATAAATTCACCTTCCCATTTTTCACCATTATCTAATTTTTTGTGCATATCTTTATAAAAATTATCATCATTTAAACCAGATTTTAAAACTCTAGGGTTATTACCCATAAGCTCTTCTCTTGAATAACCTGTTTCTTTAACAGCTACATCATTAACATATACAATATTACTATCAGGATCAGTCATTACAACAGAGTTATAAGAGTTTTCAATAGCTGTTTTAAAACCAAATAATTCTGCTTTTATTTTTAGTGATTTTCTATAACTTAAAATAAAAATAATTAAAATACTAAGTATACTTATAAATAAAAATATAACTATTTGAGTTTGTACTTCATGTTTTTCATCATAGTCAATATCTATAAAATTATGAAGTTGAATAATATTAGTATTTAACATATCTATATTTTTAAATTTTGAAATATCTTTAAAATTACTTATGTATTTTAAATTTAATAAAGAATGATTAACAAATAATTCCATCTCTAATGATGAATTATTTGTTAAAGATTTTTTTAAATATATAAGATTTTTATGGACACCCTCTGTATCTAGAGTATGATTTATATAGTATTTAATTATATGTAGATATATATTATTAACAAGTTTGATTTTATCTTTTTTAATAGTTTTTGATTTACTTATGGCATAATTAAGATCATAAAGATAGTGAAAAGAATCAACTAATTGAGCATTAACTGATTTAAAACGCTCTATATTATCTACTTTTTTCTTAAAAGAATAATTTACTTCATCTAAGTAGATTATATATGTTTTGTTGAAATTTTCTTTTATCTTATTTGAATTTAATATATCAATATAGTGTTCAAATTCATTAACATGTTTGTTTATCGTGTCATAATTTATGAAATTTGATTTTCTAAGTAAAAAATTATCAAATTCTTTGTTTATTATTTCTAGTTTATTGATTGAATCATGATACTCAGAATATTTTTTAAGGTGTAAATTTATAGTATAAATATAGTAAAATACGCCAATAATAAAAAAAACAAATATCCATAATAAGATGTTAGTTTTATCATATTTAGTATTCATAATCTATCTTTTAGCACTTTGAGGAATTTCACCAGTAAGAGATTTTAAAAATATAACTATCTTTTTTATCTCTTCTTTAGTTAAAATTCTTCCTAGTTGATATCTTGCCATAAATTTAACAGTATCTTCTAATTTATCATATCGACCATCATGTAAATATGGTGCTGTTAATTCTATGTTTCTTAAAGTTGGAACTTTAAAATACAATTTATCTTCTTCTTTACCAGTAACTTCATATCTTCCAAGTCTTTTTGAGTCAAGCATCTGCATAACACCAAACTTATTATAAAGATTTCCACCAACATTAATCCCATGATGACAGGCTATACAACCTTTTTGTTTAAAAAGCTTGTAACCATCTTTAGCATCTTTACTTAGTGCTGACTTATCACCATTTAGATATTTATCAAATGGTGAGTTTAAAGTGATTAAAGTTTTTTCAAATTCAGCTATTGCATTAGCTATGTTATTTTTTGTAATGCCATCATCATATATAGTTGCAAATTTTTGTTTATAAGAAGTTTTCTTTAATTCTTTTATGAGTGTTGTAAAATCATGCCCCATCTCTACCGGGTTTTCAATAGGACCAGTTGCTTGGTCTGCTAAATCTTTAGCACGACCATTCCAAAATTGTTTAAAATTATAAACAGAATTATATACAGTTGGTGAATTTATATCTCCCTGTTGCCCATTAATACCAAAGGATGATTTTAAACCATCATCACCACCATTTTCTAAATCATGACAAGTTGCACAAGATATAGTGTTGTTTTTTGAAAGTCTAGTATCAAAAAAAAGAGCTTTTCCAAGTTCAACTTTTTTAGGTTCAACTTTCATACTTTTTAATGGTGTTATTGGTTCAGCATTAAGAATGATGAAAAAGGATAAAAATAAAATAATTTTTTGCATTTTATATCTTTTAAATAGTATATATCACTATTATATCGTTTTTTTTAATTTATTTGTATATAATAGACTCTACATGTAGGGGTAAATAATAAATGATTATATTAGGAATAGATCCAGGAACAAGAAATATGGGTTATGCCCTTTTATCTTTAACAAATGGAAAAATTTCCCTCATAGAAGCTGGGCTTATTAAGATAAAAGCAGATGAACTTCAGTTTCAAATACCACAAATGGTAGAAGCTTTTGAAGGAATTTTTAAAAATCATCAAATAGATGAAGTAGCAATGGAAGATATTTTTTATGCACATAATCCAAAAACTACCATAAAGCTTGCTCAGTTTCGTGGAGCAATTATGCTAAATATTCTTCAGCAATTTGGGCAATTTAACGAGTATACTGCTCTTCAAGTTAAAAAGGCAGTAACTGGAAATGGAAAAGCAGCAAAAGAACAAGTTGCTTTTATGGTAAAAAGACTTTTAAATATTAAAAAAGAGATAAAACCATTAGATATTACAGATGCGATAGCTGTCGCTATAACTCATTCTCAAAGAGTAAAACTAAGAAGATAACTTGTTTTACATCAAACATTAAAAATCATTAATTAAGTATAGTTACATCAATAAAATTTTTAAGGCAAAAAATGCAAAATTTACCAGAGGGACATCCAGCTAGAGTTTATTTAGAAGAAAATATGCTTATTCGTGGGTTAATGTCAAGTATTAATTCTATTAATATTAAAGAAAATAATGAAGAGTTTAAAGAAAAATTTGAAAGATTATGTTTAGTAGAAAAACATTTTGCTAGAAAAGAAAACCAACTTTTCCCATATCTAGAAAAATATGGTTGGACAAGTCCAAGTCAAAATATGTGGGCTTTTCATGATGATATAAGAGCAATTTTTAAACAAGCTAGAATTTTGGTAAATGCTGATGAAGTACAATCTCTTTCTATGGTATTACAAAATCTTTTTTCAAATTTAGAACATATTATGCAAGTTGAAGAGGGTAGACTTCTTCCACGTGCTTTAGAGATGCTTGATGAAGATGACTGGAAAGATATGCGTGATGGAGATGAGGAGATTGGTTGGATGTTTGACGAAGCGCCGACACCATACCCTCTACATGTAGAGAACGAATACATTCACCCATCAATGGACACTAAAAAAAGAAAACTTCCATTTTCACTTGAAGGTCGTATAGACTTAGAACAAGGTCATATGTTGCCAGAGCAGATAAACTGGCTTTTAAAGTTTATGCCTGTTGATATTACTTATGTTGATGAAAATGATATTGTTATTTTTTATAACCGTGGTGAAGATAGAGTGTTTCCTAGAAGTGCTGGAATTATTGGACGAGAGGTTAAGTTTTGTCATCCTCCAAAATCAGTAGACCAAGTACTTATGATTCTTCGTGAGTTTAAAGCTGGTCGTCGTGATGAAGCGGAATTTTGGATAACATTTAAAGGTAAGTTTATTCACATTCGTTACTTTGCAATTCGTAATGATGAGGGTGAGTATAAGGGTGTTATAGAGGTTTCTCAAGATGTTACTCATATTAGAGGTTTAGAAGGGCAACAAAGACTTCTAGACTGGGAATAAACTTAGCTTAGATATTTACTTAAAACTTTAGCTAACTCTTCATTATCGATAGGTTTTGATAAATAGTTATCAAAACCTTCTTTTATATACTTTTCCTTATCCCCACTAACAGCATTAGCTGTTAGTGCAATTATTGGGATACTTTTGTTTATTGTTTTTATTGTTAGCATAGCATCAGTACCATTTTTGTTAGGCATATTTATATCCATAAGTATTAAATCAAAACTTTTTTCTTTAAATATATTTTCGGCTTCTAAGCCATCTTCAACTATAGTAACTTCAACATTAAAATTATCTAAAAGAATTTTAATAAGCATCTGGTTTGTTTTATTATCTTCAGCAACTAAAATATTTTTACCATGAAAGTTGTATTTAATTTCAGGGTGCTCTTCTTCTTGAATATTTATATTTTCACTAAGTTTTACTGGTAAATCAAAGTAAAAACTACTACCAATATTTGGCTCACTTTTTATTTCAAGTTTAGAATTTTGAAGTTCTAGTAATTTAGTTACAATAGATAAACCTAATCCTGTGCCACCATATTTTCTAGCAGTTGAGTCATCAGCTTGTGTGAACTCTTGAATAACCTTTTTAATATTCTTTTTCTCTATTCCTATTCCTTCATCTCTTATCTCTACATGTAGAGAAGATGTTTGTTTATCAAAATCAACGATAAACTCTATATTTTTTCCTTTAGGGGTGAATTTTATGGCGTTAGATAAAAGGTTTGAAATAATTTGTTTTACTCTTAATATGTCACCTTTAAGATAGTTGGGCAACTCTGATGATATTGAATTAATAAGCTTAATTCCTTTTTGCTTAGATGTATTTTCATATAAAGTATGTACAGAGTAAAACTCTTTATATGGCTCATACTCTATATATTCAATTATAAAGTTTCCAGATTCAATTTTACTGATGTCCAATACATCATTTATTACACTCATTAATAAAAAAGAGGAACTGTCTATTGTTTCTAAATATTCTTGCTTGATTTTATTTTTTTCATCTTTTTTTAATATTTTAACGAATCCTATAATTGCATTTAGTGGGGTACGTATTTCATGGCTCATAACTGATAAAAATTTTGATTTTGCTTCATTTGCATTATTTGCTTCATCAGCAGTACGTTTTAATTTATGAATTAGTTCTTCGTTATTAAAAACTAAAATTATATTATCAACAATTCTAGCAGATATTTTTTTAGCAATTGCTAACAAAAATAGTATATAAAATAAACCAGTAACAGTAATAAATGTAGTTATCTCAGTATCTTGTATATAAATACTTACTAGTATTGGAATCATAGTTATACTGAGATATGTAGCAAATATTTTAAATTCCACAGCTAAAGAAAGTGAAGCTCCTGTAGCTAAACCACCAAACATTAGCATTAATAAGACTTGATATGCTATATTTTCTGGAAAAATATATAATGGTATTAGTGACCAAATTGTAGATGATATAAGCATTAATATAAAGAATATAAAAAACTGCTTTGATATATTTTTTTTATTAATTTTTGTTTCATTATATAATTTATAAGTTATTAATCTTGTTAGTGTTATTAAAATAATTGAAACTAACCAGATATTTAAATTCTCTATATTCACAGCATCTTTAATAGAAAAATACATTAAAATAGCTATAGCTAAAGCACTAATGAGCGCCCCAAGTAAATTATCATACAGATATGTTAATTTTTTTAGTTTAATACTATAATCTTGAGAATGTTCCATATTAATATACCTCTATTTAAAAGTAAAACAAATTCTTATGTATTGTATCATAAATTCATATATTAGTAATTATAGATAATTATGTTATAATTTATGAAACATAATTACTATTAAAGAGAGAATAATTGAGTCTTTGTCATTTATATATTGAACAAACAACATCTCTACATGTAGATAAATTAAAAGTAAGTCTTGATGGTATATCTTTAGATATAAATGATTTGGACTTGATTGAAGATTATGATATTTATATTATAGAATTAGAATATGCTACAAAAGAGTTGTCATCAAAATTACGTTTGCTTTTTAAAGAAAAAATAAATCCTCTTATATATTTTATTATATCCCCAAAACATAACCTTATGCTTTTTCAACTAACATATTTACTTGGAGCAAAAGATCTTATAACACAAGGTCAAAATACAGATAAAGTACTAGAAAAAATAATAACAGATTTACAAATTGATAATGTAGTTGAAGAGTTGACTCAAGTTTCTTCTCGTGTTAGTTTTATGAATGTTTTAGAGCAAAAATTAGAAGAAAAAAATAAATCTTTAACTGCAATAACTATTAATATTCATAACATTAATAAAATACAAAAAGATTTAGGCGTAGTTGCTCTTGAAGAGTATTTAAATGATACATTGCTTTTTATGGAAGATTTATTTGAAGATAGACTTATGTTTTCGCAATATGAAAGAGATTTTTATATAGTTCTTTTAGAAGATTGTGATTTTGAAGAAACAAAGAGTATGGCAAATGAGTTTCATAATTTAGTTTTAGATAATATTGCTCATAAAAAATTTAAGTTTATGATAGATGTATTTACTTTAAATCTTGATGATAAGAGTATTGGTGACGCAATATCTACATTTAATAAGATTAAAAATAAAGAGTTGAGTTTTACTCAGATGCATAGTAAATCTTTAGAATACACTAGTTATACGCAGGGTGTAATAACTGAAAGAAGTGTTTTAGATGATGCTTTTGAAAATAATATTTCTTTTAAATTGTTAAATATTTATAATGGTTTAGTAATCTCGACACCATCAAAAATAATCAGAAAAGTTGATAACACAATATATATAAATTTTGAACAACTTCAAGGTGTTGTTATGAAGATGGAAAAAGAAACAATTCTTCAGTCAAATATATTTTTACAAGATATATTGGCAAAAATAAAGGTAATTGATTCCAAAAAGAAAATAGCAATTTTAGAAAATTTTAAATTCTTAAGTACTAACGCTAACTCAAGAAAATATGCACGTGTTACTACTTCTAGTAAAATTCCTATATCACTTGCTCATAAAGCTAGTATGATAAATGGAAACATACTTGACCTGTCGATTAAGTCGATAGCAATTAAATCAAAATATACCAAAAAAGTAGATATAATAAAAAATGAAATAGTCTCTATGGCTTTTAATATACCAAACTATCGTTTTGATGAGGGTTATACGCAGTTAAAACTAAATGCGAAAGTTATAGTTGTTTTACCTCTTGATTCTGATGGAAACTGTAAGATAGTTTGTGATTTTGATAATGCTTCAGATGATGAATCAATTATCAAAGAGTATGTTTATGATAGACAAAAAGAACTTATTATTGAAGTTAAAAAGATGTCAAAATTAAATTAAGGAAAAAAATGTCAAAAATAAAAAATGCAAATATAACAAAAGCTGCTAATATTTACTATGATGGTAAAGTTACATCTCGCACAGTAGAATTAGAAGATGGAAGTACTCAATCTTTAGGTATTATGATGCCAGGTGAATACACTTTTTCAACTAATGAAGCAGAAATTATGGAGATGATGAGTGGGGAGTTGGAGATAAAATTACCAAATGAAGAGTGGAAAACTCTAAATACTCCAGAGACTTTTAATGTCCCTGCAAACTCTTCTTTTGATTTAAAAATTAAAACAGTAACTGATTATTGTTGTTCATATATTAAGTAGGATAATTTTATCCTACTTGAATTGATTTACTAAATTATTTAAACTTACTTCATCAAGCGCACCACTAGCTCTGTGAACTTCTTTACCCTCTTTAAATATTATGAGTGTGGGAATACTGCGTATTCCAAATCTAGCACCTAAGTTTTGTTCATTTTCAGTATTTACTTTTGTATAAAGTGCTTTTAGTGGATAGTTTTTAGCAGACTTTTCATAAACAGGAGCAAACATCTTACAAGGACCACACCAAGGTGCCCAAAAATCAATAATAACAGGTAAGTCACTATTCACTACTACTTCATCAAAATTAGCTTCATTAAGTTCTATCGGTGATGTTTCTAAAAGAGATTTTTTACAACTCCCACAATTTGCTTTTTTATAAGAATCTTTTTGTGGTATATTATTTACACTTTTACAATGTGGACAAACTACTCTCATCGTTACTTCTTAAAAGATTTAATTGATTCAGCCATTCCAAAATCTGGATGAATTTTTCCATCTAAAACAGCTTGTGCAATTTTATTGTTATCATTATTTACAACAATTGGTGCTAAAAAATTTACAGTTGAGTTTTCTAATGGATTTTGTATAACTACAATATTGTAAACATCAATACTTGAGTTTTCATCTATATCAAGTAAAATTTTTATATCTATAGGTAAATCAAAAGAGTATTCTCTTAGTTGATATGGATTTGCCAAAGTAAAAGATATGTTTTCATTCTTAGTATCTTTCATTGTTAAAAATAGATTGTCAATTGCATTTATTTCTACATTAGTAGTTGTCTCAAATCCTAATATTGTACCTTTTACTTCATAGTTCATTTGTTTTCCTTAAAATTGTTTTTCTTGGTATTTTATTTCTGATGAAATAATTTTCAATGTTGCGTTGTTAGTTTTAAATGTGAATAAGTTATCTTTATTTGTTAGGCTTATTCCATCACTCATCTCTACATGTAGAAGCTTTGAGTTGTCAATTAGGGAGGCTTCATTAATATCTTTAAATTCAAACTCTAAACTAAGCCAGTCATAACCACGAGCTACATCTTGACATGCTAAAGTTAAATTTATTTGTGTTGGGGATATAACATTAATAGAGCGAAGTTCTCCATCTATAAAATTACCAAATCTTTTTACAAAATTTGGTAATTCCTTAATAAGTAGTGGTTTCATGAC
>Ga0256826_1000268_pt1 | contig 30062 bp, 32 predicted proteins | sample CV79metaG_FD_185975 | JGI IMG/M metagenome (GOLD analysis project Ga0256826, IMG submission 185975) | Hydrothermal vent microbial communities from East Pacific Rise, Pacific Ocean - CV79 | ecosystem: Environmental > Aquatic > Marine > Hydrothermal vents | place: Pacific Ocean: East Pacific Rise...
ACTTCAGCAGTAACTACAGCGCCTTCAACAAAAGGAGCTCCCATTTTAAGTTCACCAGCGTTAACTGCTAAAACTTCTTTGATTTCTAAAGTGCTACCAGCTTCAAGTGACATTTTATCAAGTGATAGTTCATCACCCTCTGAAACTTTATACTGTTTTCCACCATTTTTAATAATTGCGTACATCTGTGGTCCTTAAATAAATATGTATTTCTACAATAAAGTTCGCAATTATACTCAAATAAGCTTTAAGTTTTATTTAATTACTTAACTAAAGCTATTGCATCTATCTCAACAAGTGCATTTTTCGGTAAAGTTTTTACTGCTACAGTTGCTCTTGCTGGTTTATGTGAACCAAATGCTTCTTCATAAACTTCATTAACAACTACAAAGTCATCCATACTTGCTAAAAATATTGTAGTCTTTAAAACACTATCTAATGAGCTACCAGCTTCAACTAAGACTGCTTCAAGGTTTTTCATGACTCTTACTGCTTGAACGACGACATCCTCTTTTAAAAGCTCATCACTTCCCTCTGGAGTAAGTGCTATCTGCCCAGATGTGTAAACTATTCCGTTTGCTACTACTGCTTGTGAATATGGTCCTATAGCCGATGGTGCATTTGATGTTTGTACTAATTTCATTTTTATTCCTTATTTTGTTTATTTATTGTAAATCTTTCATGTGCATTATCCATAAAAGAATCAAAACACTCTATTCCACGATGTCCTAAAGTATTATAAAGTACATTACCATCTGAATCTGTAAAATAGTGACGAGGGACAGGGGAAGTTTTAAACTCTGCAGGTATTTCATCTCTATTTCGAGAGAGATGAATTGTTATAAACTCACTATGAAGTCGTTTTAAGATTGATCTGTCTTGAAGAGTTGTTCTCTCAAATTTTCGACACCATTTACATGCATCAGATGTAATAAAGACATAGACTAATTTATGCTCTCTCTTTGCATCTACTAAACCTTGTTTATAGTCATGCGACCAATCAAGTTCAGCTCCAAAAAGAGTAGATGTTAAAAGAATTATACTTATAATGTATTTCACAGTTAATTCCATATATCTATTAAATTTTTAAATATTTTATGTAAGTCCTCTACTTCTTTACGTGTTGTTCTCTCATTTACAGAGTGAATAGAATCATTACGAACGCCAAACTCTATAACTTTTACACCTAGTGGAGCGATAAAACGAGCATCACTTGTTCCGCCAGCTGTTGAGTGTTTTGTTATAATCGCAGTTACATTTTTAATAGCTTCATCAATTTTTTGAACTAATTTTGTATCTGTTTGTGTTTTAAATGGATAAGATCCCTGAGTTAAACGAAGCTCATAATCTAAACCTTCAAGATGTTTACTTACAAATTCTCTAACTTCTTTTTGTGTTGTTTTTGTATTGTTACGTACATTAAACATCATCTTTAACTCATTTGGCGTTACATTTGTCACTTCCATACCTGAGCGAATATCTGTCACAACAAACTTACTTGGAGCAAAAAACTCATCACCATCATCTAGATCAACTCCAGCCATACTCCCTAAGACTTTAGATATGTTATGAATAGGATTGATAGCTTTTTCAGGATATGCAGCATGACCCTGCTTTCCTTTGAGTGTAAGGTATCCATTTATAGAGCCACGACGCCCTACTTTTATAGCATCACCAAAATCATCTTCACAGGTAGGCTCTGCAACAACTACTGCATCTGGAAGCAAATCATTATTCTCTAAAAATTCTAAAATCTTTACTGTTCCATTAATAGCTTCACCCTCTTCATCTGATGTTAACATCAAAGAGAGAGTTCCCTTAAAATCTTTTGTATCTTTAAGTGCCTGAGTAAAAGCAGCCACCCCACTTTTCATATCTTGTGTCCCACGACCATAGATATAGCCATCTTTTTCTAGTGCTTCATAAGGGTTACTATCCCAACCACTTCCAGCGGGAACAACATCTACATGACCAGCAAAACAGAGATGCTCACCCTCTGAATATTTTTTATATATAAAAAGGTTTGTAACATCTTCTACATCAATTCGGACAGCTTCAAACCCTTCTAAATACTCTTCAATAAAATCTAGTAAGCCACCATCATTTGGCGTTTCACTTTTAGAGTTTATAAGATGTTTAAAAAGTTCTATAACATCCATTTTTATTTTCCAGGATTTTCATAAAAAATATAAGGTGTTGAGTAGTTACTTATCTCAAAGTAGAGTTTTTTCTCACCAGCATCTATTTTATAGTTTTGATTAAGATCAAGGTACCCATAACCATATCTATAGTTTCTAGATTCAACACCATTTGTTGCTACAGCCGTTGACAATTTATCTATTTTTATAAAACGCTGAACAAGTTTTCCACCCATATAGATATCTAAAACGCCATTTGTACCTGTCCAATTTTGAATGCTACGTCCAATCTTATTTTGTGTCTCCTGAGTACATGCACTAAAAATAAGTGCAAGCATAATACTCAATGCTACTGTTAATTTTCTCATCTATTCCTCTCCATTTTTTAATATACGAAGTGCTTTCTCTTCATCATCAGTACGCATTAAAGACTCACCAACTAAAAATGCATCTACTCCAGCCTTACTTAGATCTTCTAACTGACCATGCTCATAAATACCACTCTCAGCTACAATAATTTTCCCATTTGGAATAAGAGGAATAAGATCATATGCAAGATTCATATTCATTTCAAATGTTTGAAGATTTCTATGGTTTATACCTATAATATCACTACCAGCATAGATAGCTTTTACTAAGTCAGGTTTATCATGTACCTCAACAAGTGCTTCCATACCTAAATGTCTTGTGTATCCTAACAACTCTTTGAGCTCTTTTTTAGAGAGTGCAGCTGCAATAAGTAAGATAAAATCAGCCCCATGAACCATAGCTTCAAGAATCTGATATTTAGAAACAATAAAATCTTTACGTAAAAGTGGAATACCTACATAACGACGGATACCACCAAGATAATCTAAGTTACCTTGAAAAAAGTGCGGTTCAGTTAAAATAGAGATAGCACTTGCTCCTCCTCGTTCATATGCCTGAGCAATAGCTATAGGATCAAAATCTTCACGGATAATACCCTTTGATGGAGACGCTTTTTTCACTTCAGAAATGATTCTATAAGGATCCTCTTTTGTCGCTTGTAAAAATGGAATAACATCTCGTGGAACTCTTGCATTAAACGCCAATGAACGACCTAACCAGTCGAGTGAAAACTCCTTCTCTCTCTTTACTAAATCTTCTTTTGTTTTTTTTATAATATCATCTAAAATCATTTTTTTATTTTCACCTTTTTAGTTTTTTCTTTAAGTATACAGTTATTTATCTCTGTAATATGTTCTTTAACTTCAAGATCATTTCCACCTTCTAAGTTCATAACATGATTCATAATCTCTTTAGCTTTTTTACAATTTCCAAGCTTATAATAGCCCCATGCTTTGGAATCTAAATAGTATCCAGAGTTAGGTTGAAGCTTTAAAACTTCATCAATGTATCCCATACCTTTTTTAATATCTAAACTATGGTCAATTAAAAGATACCCTAAATAGTTAAGATATATTGGTTGAGAATCAAGTTTAATAACTCTTTCTAGTTTAGAAACAACACTCTCTAGTAATTTTCTATTATCTCTATTTTTTGCTGATTTATATTCAAAAATTGCACTTTGACCTAGATATTTTACATCTCCACTCTCTTCATAAAGCTTATCAGCTAATAGTGTGGCCTTTTTATAATTACTTGAAGATGAATAAAGTTGTAGTAAAATATCATCGTTACTATGTGACTCTTCTAAAAAATCCATTAAATGTAAATAATCTTGTTTATATGAGTAATATTGTACTATTTTTTCTGCTAATTCTTGGCTTTTATCAACACTATAGAGTCTTAAAGATGTAGAAAGAAGACCATCTATATTATTTTCATTACTATAGATTGCGATTAATCGTAAACAGATTAACTTTGAGCAACCTATCATACGAGAGTGTGTTTCGAGTAATGCTATCGCCTCTTTTTTTCTCGAAAGGTTTACATAGAGTATAATTGACATTTTATCTAAGATCTTTTCGCTATGATCTAGGGCATATGCAGACTCTAAATATCTAACAGCTAAGTCAAATTCTTGGCGTTTGATGTAGACATCACTTGCTAAAATATAATCATTCTCTTCTTTTGTCTCTGATGCAAGTGCTACACTTAAATCGCGTGCTTCATCAAGACGATTTATTTCAATAAGTGCCACAATTTTCAGTCTAATTAGTTGTGCATCATCTTTATTCTCTTTTATCTCTTTATCTATTCTTGAAACAAGAGTATCATCGACCGTTAAAAGTAACTCATTTTCAAATGAACGATAAAGGTACTCTTTTTTCTTAGAATTTTTATATAGTTCTGTGAAGAGTTTTGATGCAGCTTTATAATCTTTGAGCTGTTCTGCTCTTAATGCGAAGAGTATAAAAGCATCTTCCTGAGGAAAAACTTTTGCATTAGGATCAATAGGTTTAGATTTAGAAAGAGAACATGATGTACTCAAAAGAGCTACTAATACAATTAAAACAATTTTATACATCAATTATTCCTGGACACTCTTCTTTTAACTCATCTATATGTGTTTTAAAATAGTCCCAAAATGGAAATGTTATACACTGAGATGGTCGGGCTTCATATATTTTACACCCATTGGACTCTCTATCATAAAAAATACACTCATATGATTCATTATGAACTACCTCTTTTAAAGAGTACTTATAGCCTTTTTTAAAGAGATATTTTACTCCGAAATCATTAACACTTAGATTTAAAAGTTCAGCTATTGCATAGATTTCACTTTTACTTACATAAATATAACCACTCTCTCCAGTACAACATCTTCCCTCACAAGTAGAACATGCATCCGAGTTAAAAGCATAAGGATAATTTTCTTTTTTTATAATTGACACTTTAGACTCTTTGTATTAGATTTATCATATATTTTTTGTGTCTCATCTGAGATAGTTTCACCATCAAATGTAAAAAGTGGTGGCAATATTTTCATCATAGATTTTGAACCATTACGAGCATGGATAAGAACAAGTGAAGCATCTTTACTCTTTTTTGAGTGCACAAAGCGAACAGAGACAGCTCTCATCTTCACTCTCTCTAAAGCAGTACATATATCACCAAAGACTACAGGGTCATAACAGAAAACAAAATGAGAATGAGGTTTTAAAAGACGAGAAACTTTTTTAAAAAATTTCTCTAAGGGAAGATTTGAGTTATATCTGGCGTTTGCTAAGATCTCATCTTCACTCTTTTTTGTGCCCTCTGGATAATATGGTGGATTTGAGATAATATAGTCATATTTGAGACTCTCATCCAAATCCATAAAATCATCTTGATAGAGTTTATACTCTATCTCATTCACCTCTGCATTTTTTTGAGCATAAGGAATAAAAACATCCTGTTTCTCAACTGCTTCCATCTCTACTTTTGGATTATCTCTTGCAACTAGAAGTCCAACTATCCCACAACCAGCACCAACATCAAGGACTCTTCCTCTAGGATTTAAACTATTTACAAAATCATGAAGATAGAGAGAATCAGAGTTATAAGCATAACCTGTTTGGGGTTGATGGAGTATCATGAAGTAAAAAGAGCCTTATGTTTAGATATAATTTTGTAATTATAACTTAAAGGCATTAAATGATTATTATTCCTGCACGTTTAGCATCAACACGTTTCCCTCAAAAAGTTATCGTAGACATTGGTGGACTTCCTATGGTTGTTCGTACTGCAAAAAGAGTGGCGCACTTAGATAGAGTGGTAGTAGCTGCTGATGATGAAAAAATTATTGAAATTTGTAAGGAGCATGGAGTAGAAGCTATGCTCACTTCAACAACTCATAAAAGTGGTACAGATAGAATCCATGAGTGTGCGACTATCTTAGATCTTGATGATGATGAACTTATCATCAATGTTCAAGCTGATGAGCCATTTATAGAACCTGATGTAGTCGAATCACTTATGAAAAAACTTAAATCCCTTCAAACACACAAAGAACCTTTTATCATGGGTAGCTGTTACAATGCTATCAACTCAGACTCAGCACAAGACCCTAACCTTGTTAAAGTAGTTTTAGATGATAAAGATAATGCTATCTATTTTTCTCGTTCAGCTATTCCTTACAATCAAGGTGGTGGGGCTAAATACTTTGGGCATATTGGGATTTATGGATTTTCTAAAAAAAGTTTAAAAGAGTTCTGTTCACTTAAAGATGCACCTATCGAAGATATAGAAAAACTAGAACAACTTCGTGCTATCTATCATCAGAAAAAAATAACAATGGTTAAAGTAGCTTCAACTGGTTTTGGAATTGATACACAAGAAGATTTAGAGAGAGCCATAGAGATTTTTCTCTAGGCTTTTAGTTTAAAAACGGGGTTTTATATAGATAGTATAATTACCAAACTGCTCTCTCATTGAAAACTCATGTTTTTTACAAAAGTCAGATTCCATAACACCGATAAGGTGTTCTGCTTCACGCTTTGCTTCCTCTTTTGTATCAAAGTCTTGAACATCCACAAAACCTTTTTTTACAAAACAGCTACATGGATTCATAACATTTACTTTATACATAGACTATCTCCTTAGAAATCAAATATATCATCAAAATCATCATCTCCACCATCAGCAGCTACTTCATCTATTTTGAGCATACTTCCAATCGTTTGACAATTTACTGCAATTGTATCATTCATAAAGTCTATACTTGGAGCTCCACTATGAAATGACATCTCAATCCAGTTATTTAAATCCTTACTAAAAGCAGCACACATCGGCCCTAAAGCTTCAGAATTTTCTATAAACTCAGGCAGATGTGTTGACATATCTGATGCTAAAGTAGAAAGGGCTTTAGATATGACATATATCTCAGAGTATGTAGAGAGTATAGCACCTATCTTTTCTATATATGTATAGATCTCTATCGCCTCTTCTTCACTTACATCTCCACTTCCAACAATAAGCATTAAAGAGCTTAAACGCCCAGCATACTCCTCTAGGTCTGACATATCATCATCATCAATATAATCAAATACTTGAAGTGCTACAGAAGCTTGAACTTCAAGAGGAGAACTGATCTCTTCAACTTCTATTGGTTCTTGAATAAGCTCTTTAAGCTCTTGTACCTCTTCTTCTACTGGAATAATTTTTGGTAACTTAAAGCTCACCTTATTCCCTTCTATTTTATACTCACATACAAGCTCATTCTTCTTTATAAGTAGTTCTAAAACTTTAGGTGGTAAATCTTTTATATTTATCACTGTAAAATATTTAAATGATTCACAATCTTCGACAAAAAGACTAGCATTTATATTTAACTTAATCTGAATTTCACCAATAGAAAATATAGTGCGAATAACATCACTTAAACTTTCACACTTATAGCTAAGGTCAAGAAGGTAAAACTCCCACAATTCAGAAAGTGCATCTTCACTACTAAGCATAAAACGAGTATATCTATTATAAATCTCTTTTGTAAATAGATTTATCCCATTTTCATTCTCTATAGTATGCTCTTTTGTAAGTGTTCTTGATTTTGTTAAGTTTATATAATTTGATATTCGTCTATTAAATATATCAGAGTTAACAGGTTTAGAGACATAATCTTCTGCACCATTACTCAGTATAAGTTTTTGTCTCTCACTGTCATCTACTGCAGAAACAGCCACGATTAAAAGTTTTTTATGCTTTTGACGGATCAGCTTAGTTGCTTCTATCCCATCCATATTTGGCATCATGATGTCCATAAAAACGAGATCATACTCTTTCTCATCACACATTCGAACAGCTTCTACTCCATCAACAGCCTCATCCATAAGAAATTCAACACCATCATGCTCATCCATATAGTCCTCTAACAAGAGGCTTAGTATCATTCTATTGTTTTTATTATCATCAACTATAAGTACATTCATTTTACTGTATATCCTTTCTACCTTTAACTATGACTTTTGCGCCACCTAACTTTTCTGAACTTAATAACTCTATACTATAAGTCATTCTATCACAAAGTTGTTTAACAATAAAGAGTCCCGTACCAACACCTTGACTTTCTCTTGTTAAACTATCAGAATCAGCTTGCTCAAAGAGATTAAAAATATTATCTATATTTTTAAAGCCCTCTCCATCATCTGAAATTTCTATACTAAATGTATCTTTATCACTTCTTGTCGAAATTTCTACTCTTGATTTAGAGTAAGATAATGCATTGGAAAGTAGATTTTCAATAATTTGTACTACTCTTAACTCATCTGAAACTATTATAAGCTCTTGAGTAGAACTATTGTGTATTACTTTATTATGAAATTTTGATTCTATCAAACTACGTATACTATTATTCAGATCTATCTTAACAAGGGCTAAATCAATTTTAGTATCTTTCAATTTCATAGCTTCCATTAAATTTGAAATCATATGAAGCATAAAGTGACCACTATTATTAATCTCTTTTACCTGAAATAAAAGTTTCTCTTTTTTTTCAAAACTTTCTTTATCTAAATGTTTACCTACATATTCAGAAAAATTAATTATAGAGTTTAATGGTGTCTTTAATTCATGTGTAAATATCGTTAAAAAAGAGTCTTTCACCCTATTTAGCTCTTTTGTATGATTTATCTTAGTTAACCTTTTTTCTAACTCTTGATTTTTAACCCTTCTTGCAGCTTCAATAATTTTTGTTACATCATCAGTAAAGACTAGATATTCATAAATAGTATCATTTTCATTCATAAGTGCTACTGCTGTAACATCTATGATTCTCTCTTTTTCATCTTTGATCTTAAAAACTTGTCTATCTCTATAGATACGATTGTTGTTTAGCTGATCCCAAACTGCTTTCATATCTTCATTGTCATTTTTTAGTGGATTTATTACACCTTGCATAGCATTACTATAACTTAATCCAGTTGAAATACAAAAGAGGTCATTTACATAAGTTACATTACCTTCCTTATCATGTCTAGAAACACTAAAAGAGAGGTCAATTGCCTCTTTATAATCTTGCAATACACGTTTTTGTGCTTTAAATTCTTTATGCCATAATTTTTCTTGTGCAAGATCTTCTATGATATGAAAAAGTTGAGTAGCTTCAACTGGTTTATTTAAATATTTATCAACTTGTAAATCGATAGCTCTTTTAAAAACTGTATCCTCTTCACTTAACATCATAACAACTGCTTGATTAGGAATAATTTTTTTTACTTCTTCTATGAGTTCAACTCCACCCATATTCTTTAAATCTTGAGAGATTAAAAGTATATCGGGAAGCTCTTCTTTGAAAAGTTCTAATGCAGTTATACCATCCATAGTGGCATTTACATTTTCTCCCATAGCCTCTATCCATGACTCTAAACGGGATAATACTCTTGGGTTTGATTCACAAAGTAAAATCTTAAGTTTAGATGCCCCATTCATAAATTAAAGCCTTTGAAGAAGTGTCTTTACACATTTTTGATAATCTTTCATACCCTTAGATCGTCTCTCATCTAGTATGATAGGAGATCCTGACTCAAACTGTTTAGCTAATTTTATATCAACCCCAATAGGTGAAAGTAATTTTTCAGCACCAAATGAAGTTTTGACTTTCTCTAAAGACTCTTTATGCTCATTTATATGAGGATTAAACATAACAGGTAAGATAGATACATCCGCTATCTCTCTATCTTGATTTTTAGAACTTTGATAGAGTGCTCTTAGCATCTGACCAACCGCTACCACACCAAGATGATGAGGGACAAAAGGGATAACAACACTATCTGCTACTTCAAGAGAATTTTTAAGTAGTGCATCAAATGTAGGTGGAGTATCTATCACACAGTAATCAAAAAAATCAGCAATTTTTTCCCTCTTAAAACGATTTTTCAAAATCCCTCTAAGATCTGTATATTCATACACATCAAAGTTTGCTAAAGCAGGTGATAGCGTTAGGTTTTCATGAACAGTCGGAATAAATGTTTCACTTAATGTAGAACCTTCAAAAATAGAGTGTACCCCTAACTTTTCATCAGGTTCACATCCAACACCAATGGAAGCATGCCCTTGTGTATCAAGATCAAGTAGAAGGACTGAACCATATTTCGCTAATCCACTTGCAATATTAACAGCTGTAGTTGTTTTAGCTGAACCACCTTTACGGTTACTAATTACAATGGTTTTCACTAGTGTAAAATCCCTCTAAAACAGTTTGAAAAAGTTTCTTATCCGAACCAAACTCATAACTACAACTATAGTTTTTTTTGTAGGCCATAATTAACTGAATAATTGCCAAATGAATATCTTCACACTCTTTAAAGTTTAAAACTAACTCTTCTCCCGCTTTTTCTTGTAAAAAGTCTCTAAATGGTACAACTTCATCTTCATATATTACAGATTCAAAATTAGCTTTATTATTTTCATACGATATTGACATAATATCTCCTTTACTTTGGTAAAGAGACTGTTTTAACTACATTTATTAAAACACCCTCTAGGTCTAAAATACCCTCTAAGTCTAAAAACTCATTCATTTCATGCTCACTATTTGCATTAATAAATTCACTCTCTTTTACATGAGCAATATCATCAATTGCATCTACTTTAATAGCAAAAATCTCACCTTTATTATCATATATCAGTAGTTTTTGTAAGGAGTCTGATACAGTTTCTAACTCCTTAACAAAAAGTTCTAATGAGCCCATAGTATGTTTATAGATAACAGATAAATCTTTATTTAAGATATCAAGAGCTTTTTCTTTGTTACTTAATCGCATTTCATAAGCAATTCCACCTGCAGTGTGTAGCTCTTTATGATACTCAACTAGCTTTTTTAATACTTCTACTACATGATCATCATAAGCGGTAAAAGAGTCTATCCATTTTCCTAAATTACATGCATGAGGATCAAATGTTTTAGTAAATTCTACTCCTGTTTCTATTGAATTATGGAGTTCAATCATCCACTCTTCATGTGTCACTTCAAGTTGTTTAAAAAGTTTTCCTAATTGAGATGCATATGTTTGCATTCCTATTAGCTTTCGAAAACTTAAAACTTTTATCACTTGATCTTCATAAGACATCATACCATCTACATATTTATGAACATTTGGTATAGTAGTCAATGTTTCAACTTGGATAATTCTTTGAACATTTTCAATATTCATGGCATACTTATTATCGCCAACACTAAAAACAATTAAATCTATCATACTTATCGCTCCCTTATGCTACTTGAATATCTTCTTTTAGTTTTTGAGATATTCCTAGTAAGCCAAGAGGATCCATTGCCATTATAATCTGTCCATTTCCTAAAAGTGCTGTCCCACTAAAGAGTGGATGCCCTTCCATAATTCCAACTAACGGTTTTTGTACAACATCTAACTGTCCTAAAAAGTCATTTACAACAACTGCTAATAAATTATCTTTTATATTTAAAACAACTATTGAGAGTGGTTTATCTTTCATATCATCTTCATTTAACATAGATTTTATAAATAGAAGAGGAATAACATCTCCACGAATATAAACAAATGGTTCATTGTGAAGATACTCAATCTCAGAGTGCTCAATTTTTACAGTTTCACTTACGCTATCCATAGGAATACCGTAGTGAATAGAGTTCATCTCAATATGAAGTAAAGAAGTAACAGCTAAAGACATAGGAATAGCGAGTGTAATTACAGTCCCTTCATTTGCCTTAGTAGTGATACCAATACTACCACCAAAACTCTCAATAGATTTTTTAACAACATCCATTCCAACACCACGACCACTAAACTCAGTAATTGTATCCGCAGTTGAAAGACCAGGAAGAAGAACAAGTTCAGCCATCTCTTTTTCACTTAAAGCATCTATCTGCTCTGGTGTCATAAGTCCTTTTTCTAAAACCTTACTAGCTACTCTCTCTACATTAATTCCCGCTCCATCATCAACAATTTCTATAATAATTCTATCAGATTGTGCATAAGCATTAAGTGTTACTAAACCAACTGGATTTTTACCTTTTTCTTCACGAATATCTGGCATTTCAATACCATGATCAAGTGAATTTCTCATAATATGGATCATTGGGTCAGCTAACATCTCAATCATATTTTTATCAAGTTTAGTATCTCCTCCATCCATCTCTAGTTTCACTTTTTTACTCAATGTTTTAGCAATATCGCGAACAAGTTTTGGATATCTATCAAAAACATAAGAGATAGGTAACATTCTCATTCCCATTATCAGATCTTGAAGCTGTTCAGATAAACGATTTATAAAAATATACTTATCCATAATTTCACGTTTTATTTGATCATGTGTCATACTTACAACATTATCTGCTAAATATGGAAGAGAGTTTTTTGCAACAAGTAACTCACCTACAACATTCATCAGAGAATCAATTGATTCTTGCTCTACTTTTACAGTTTTACCAACAACAGCTTTTTGTTTCTCTTCTTTTGGTTCCGCTTTTGCTTTCGCTTTTGCTTTTTTTGGAACTACTACAGATGGAGTAACAGTTTTTTCTTCTTTCATAACTTCAGGTTTAGGAGTTACTACTACCTTTTCTTCAACTTTAGTCTCAGTTTTCGCTTTAGAAGCAGTTTCTTTTCCTACTGCAACTTCTTCACCTAATTGTATTGCAAGAAATGATTGAACATCTTCTAAAGAGTTAAGAGTAGGCATATTAGGAAGAAATTTCCTTACTTTTTCCAATGTTGCTATTACTCTTAATAAATCATCTTCTGTTTCAATATATTCTATCGCTTTTTTCTGTTGCTCATAAATATTTTGTAATGTACTTTTAATGTGTTCATTCATCTCTACAGATTCTACATCTACTTGAGGAGGAGTATTATCTTCTTCAGTTTCAGTTTCTACATCTTCTACAACTTCTTCATCAACTATCTCACCAATAGTATATGCTTCACCTTTATAGAGTGTTTGAAAGAATTCATGTAATTTAGTAGTATCTTCATCTTTTATTAAGCCGACTATATCTAAAAAACGAGCTAATTTTGAGTACTGAATTGTATCAACACCAACAAGTTCCATCGAAGCTATTACTTCTTCTTTAATTGTATTTAAATCAAAATCTTCTGCTAAGCTAGAGAGTTCCTTCAGAGAGTCTATTTGTAATCCAGTATCTCCCATTGATATAGTAAGAAGAGTATTTATATCTAAAGGTAAAAGTTCTAGTTCATCAATAAAGTTAAAGAGTGAATCCTCTATCTCTTCATATGTAGCATATACAAATGCTACTATTGATGATTTTAAAAGTAAACCATCTTCATCCTCTGTACCACTTAATACACCCTTAGCATTCTCATCACTCATACATGAGAAAACACCAATTACTTTATCTTCTAAAAGAGAGAGTGTATAAACAGGATCATTACCATAAACCATACATGAGTCATCAACATCAAACGTAACTGCATAAAAATTTGCAGTATTACAAAAATCTTCATTTATTTGAGGATTATTAAATGCCAACTTAATAGAGTCAACCCCTCTTAATGTTTTCATAGGAAGATTTACTATACTCTCTTTATCAGCAAGTGTAAACGGTAATTCCCAAGCTGTCTCTCCTTCTACCTCTTTTCCCATCTGCTCACTAAGATTAGCAATAATTGTAGCGACTGTCTCTTCATCTGCTTCCACAATATCACCAGTTTCTTCTGCTGCTTCTACTAAGTTTACAACTTCATCAAAAGCATCATAAAGAACTTCTACCATACTATCTGCAAATTCTATTTTTTCTGCACGTAGCATATCCAATAGATCTTCTGCATGGTGTGTAATGTTTTTAACAGCTTCAAAGCCAACTATTCCACTTCCACCTTTAAGTGTGTGAGCAGCACGAAACACCGAATTTAAAAGCTCTGGGTCATCACCGCCAATATCACCGATATTTTGATCTATAAATGCGAGATTTTCTCTAGCCTCACTTAAAAACTGTTCTAATAATGGATCCATAATATCTCCCTATTTATTTACTAATATATCAATATAAGCTTGAAGTTGATCTGGCTTAATAGGTTTAGTTTCAAAAAGATTTGCACCTACTTTATATGCGTTTATTTTATCTTCTTCTTTTGCTTGTGTTGTAACCATAATGACAGGTACATCTTTATGATTCTCTTGTTTACGTAAATCTTTTATAAAAGAATATCCATCCATAATAGGCATATTTACATCCACCAGATATAGATCTATCTCAGCTCCTAAACTTTTTTCTAGTGCCTCCATTCCATTTTCGGCTTCAACTATTTCCATATTCATAGTTTTTAAGATAGCACTATGATAGTTTCTAACTGTCTTTGAATCATCTACGACCATTATTGTTGACATTATATTCTCCTAAAAAAATTCTATTTCATCTTCTGCATGTTCTAAAGCATGTTTACCAGAAAAACGACTCTTCTTGTCTTTCGCTTCTTGGAGTGTAGCTGTTAACTTCTCTTGCAACTTTGCAAGACTTTCATTTGCTAAACCCTCATCATTTTTAAAAGCATGAGAAAAGATCTCTATACTTTTATTCATACTATCAATAGCTTCAATACTAGCATTTAACTGCTGTGTTATTATATCTTGATATTGTAGAGCAGTAGATATCTCTTCATCAATTTCAAGTTCATTTTTTTCCATAAAACTACTCATTTTCATTAAAGATTCATTAGATAGTTCTATTACATCTAACTGTACATCTTTTATATGAATAAGTAGTTCTTCTATAGAAGCAAGCATCATCATAATAAACCCCTATGCTGGTAAACGAAGAACTCTAGTAATAGCTTGTTTTAATTGTGCAGGATTAAATGGTTTTACAATCCACCCTGTTAAACCTAATGCTTTACCTTGCTGTTTTAACTCTGGTTTTGTTTCTGTTGTAAGCATAAGAGTTGGCGTTCTTTTCGTAGCAGGAACAGCTCTTAACTCTTTTAAAAATTCAAAACCATTCATAACTGGCATATTAAGGTCAGTTATGATTAAGTCAGGTGTCATCCCTGCTTTGATTTCTGCTAAAGCAACCTGAGCTTGAGTATACTGTTTCACTTCAATAGGCATAGAATTTGTAACCATTCTTGTTGAAGCTAAAGCCGTTTCACTATCATCTACAAATATTACTAATGGCATAATTAATTCCTTTAATTTAATTTCATTAAATGAAAGGGAACCCCTTCCATCTATCTATCACACTAAAGAGAGTAATCTCTTTAGTTACGCGCTAACGCTTGGTTTACTTCGGCAGTAAGCCCGCGCAACTAGTTGCTTAAAATAACTGTTCCTTATTTTTGATATATTAAAGTATTGTCAATTTTTTTGGCATTAAATACCGAAACAATTCGACTCATATATTCTGCATGTCCTAGAAGAACATAACCACCTGGGTTCAACATATCATAAAATGTCATGGCAACCTCTTTTCTTGATGCATCATCAAAATAGATAAGCATATTTCTGGAAAATATAACATCAAATTTTCCTAACTTTCTCATTTCTGCCTTGTCAAAGACATTCGCTACTTGAAAATCTACACTCCCTTGCAACTCTTCACCAAGTTCATAACCTAAACCACGTTTATTAAACCACTTATTTAGTATATTTTTTGGTATAGCATGTACAGAACGATCACTATACTTAGCAGCTTGTGCTTTTCTAATTACAGTCGAATCAATATCAATACCCACAACTTCAATATCTCTCTCTTCAACAACTTTTCCCTCTTCTACAATATGTAAAATCATTGAGTATGGCTCTTCCCCTGTAGAACATGGGGAAGAGAGAATTCTCAGAGTCTTTGAAGCTGGTAAGCGCTCATGTAATTCAGGGAGTATCTTATTTACTAAAACTTCAAATTGATCTTTTTCTCTAAAAAAATATGTCTCATTTACTGTGATTGCATTCATCAACTCTTGAAACTCTAAGCCCTCTTTATCTTCAAAACGTAGTTTAAAAAAATATTTTCTAAAATTGTCTAAGCCTAGTTCAGCTGCACGTTTATCTATGTACTTCGCTAATTTTTCATAATGTTTATCTACTTCTAGACTAATTCCACTTTTTCTATAAATGAATTCACCTATCTTCGTAAAGTTCTCTTTTGATAATAGATATGCCATAACATTAACCTTTAATCATTGTAACAGCACCGTCAACAGCGAATTGAACATATACTTCACCGCTAAAACGCTCTTTTAATGACTCTAAGAGTTGAATATCTTCAACCTCTCCTATTTCACCCATGTAATCAACTGCTGTCATCGCAACATTTACATCTTCTTCTTTTTCTAAAAGTTCTACTAACATATCTCTTGATTCTGCGAAATCAACATCACCCAATACATTAATAGCAAAAATACGAAGATCCCGATCATCACCAATTAAAAACTTAACTATATAGTATTTTATTGAACCACCGAAATCTCTTAACATAGATATTCCAAGGTTACGGATATAAGCATCTTCAAGCTTTAGAAGGTCCATAATCGCTTCAATAGGTGCCTCGTCTGGCTCCATAGCAGATATAACAGAAGCAATTTTAGTCGCTACATTTTTATGAATCTTGTTATGTTGTATATACTCTATTAAAAATTCACTTCCACCATGAAACTTAATAATTTCATCAATGATATAATCTTTTTTAGTATCATCACTTGATATGAAAGCTTCTTTAGCATCTTCAAGAGTTGCATATGCTTCTAGTTCAACTAGATCCTGAGCTATATGATTTTTAACTAATGCCATCTACTATCTCCTTATCTTAAAGTTGCTATTTTTTTAAGTATGCTAGAGAAATCTAACTGCTCAGAAACCCCACCTCTATCATATGCTTCTTTTGGCATACCATAAACTGTAGCACTACTTTCACTCTCACCTAATGTATATGCACCTGCTCTTTTAATCTTAACCATTGCATCCGCACCATCATCACCTATTCCAGTCAGAATAACACCCACAAGGTTTTTGCCTTCAAATACATCTAAGGCACTAAACATCATCTCATTAACACTTGGCTGAAAAAAGTTTTTGCCCTTATCTTTATCTTCACGTATCACTATTTTACCTGATACTTTTTTTGCAAAATGCATATGAACGCCACCACGAGCCACATAAACATGACCAGGTAAAAGCTCCATATTTTGCTTTGACTCAACAACAGGTAAAACCGAAGCTCTATCTAAACGCTGAGCAAATGCAGCTGTAAATTGCTCTGGCATATGCTGTACTATACAGACAGGATATTTAAAATTTGCTGGTAAAGAAGAACATATCTGTTCAATTAAGCCAGGTCCACCAGTAGAAGAACCAATAAGTAAAACTTTTTCGATATCTTTTGAAGTAACAGTTGGAAGATCTCTACTCTCTCTTCCAGATGTAGTTGGTTCAGCACGACGACGTTCTCTTGTTACAGGACGGGCCATTTTTCTTTTAAGCCTTCTTGGAGATATTCGACTTAAAGAGGCAACTTTTGTTAAGATTTCCTCTCTATTTTCAGATTTTCCAACATTCATTGTCCCAGGTTTAGCGATATAATCAACTGCACCTAAATCTAGAGCATCCATAGTTATTGTAGCATCTTCTGTTGTAAGAGAACTTACCATTAAAATAGGTGTTGGCTGTGCTTGCATAATTTGACGAACAGCTTCAATTCCATCCATTACTGGCATATTAATATCCATTGTAATTACATCATATTGATATGCTGTTGCTTTTTCAACTGCATCTTTTCCATTTTTCGCTGTTTCGATATTAAAACCTAGAGTGTCAATCATTTCACTCAATTGTTTTCGCACCAAAGCCGAATCGTCTACTATAAGTACAGTTTTAGCCATTTAATTTTCCTTGTTTACTATTTTGCCCATATCCATTGATAGAACTAGTCTCTCACCATTGTTGAGATAAAGTATATTTTCAAAATATCCTTCACCCTCTTCTCTTATATCTTCTTCTCTAATACTAAGAATATCACTTACACTATCAACAACAAAGCCTATTCTATTATCATTAATATTACAAACAATAATTTTAGAATCTTCATTAACATGTGTCTCTATATCTAACTTTTTGAAAAGTGATATAGTTGTTACTATTTGACCTCTTATATTGATAATTCCATTTATAGATTCATCTGTAAATGCTACTTCTGTAGCAGCAACCATATCTATAATCTCATCAACACTTTCTACATTAAAAGCATACTCTTTGTTAGCGAGTTTAAATACTATAACTTCCATAGCATACTCAACACTACTCTCTTGCTCTTCTGTATCTTTTGTGTCTATAAAAGATTCATTTTTTTCAAATATTTCATTAATTACATTATGATCAAAAAATGAGATTAAAGAGTCTTTTTCATGAATTACACCTGCGATTTTAGAATCATCAAGTCTCTCACCCATATATTCAATATCTTTTTTGTAAAAATTCTTTATATCTATAATCGAATCTATATAAAGACATACTTTTTTACCTTCATAAGAGACTACTAATATTCTATTCTGTTCTTTGCGTGATGCTTCAAAACCATAATGGACTCGTAGATCAATAACAATTAAAAGTTCTTCTCTTAAAGTAATAAGACCTAGTACCTCTTCTGATGTTCCAGCAATTTCTGTAAATTCGACATCTGCTAAAATAATCTCTTGCAGATAATCAATCTCAAGAGCATATCTCTCTTTAGACATTGAAAAAATCAGATATCTACTACTATCTTCTTCTACTACTAAACTCTCTTTTATTTTTCCTGCAACAACTTCTTTAGCAGGAATTTGAACCTTATTTATTCTAGAAAAAAGTTCACGAAGAGAAAGTATCTGGATTAGCATATCTTCATACTTGTATATCGCCAAGATAGGATCATTTTCATTATTGAGATACTCTATATTTTGACTCTCTATTTCAACTGTATTATAGACATCACTTACAAGAAGTGTTTGAGAAGAGAGTTCGTTGTTTAAACTAACTATTCTACTTTTAGTATCATCTATATCAACTTCTGGCATATCCAAGAGTAGATTCATATCTACCATAGAGACTACATTCCCACTAACAGAACATAAACCTCTCACTCCAGATGGACGAAGAGGTAAAGGCATTAATGATGGTACTCTTGAAATTTGATTTATATCTTCTGTAGAAATACCATAATTTTCATGAGCATTTTTAATAATTAAAATCTCTTCAATTTGCATAGTGTGCACCTGTTATTTAACCTTGTTGTAGTTCATCTGCCATAACTGCTAACTCTTCAACACCATCACCTATATGAGTTACTGTGTCAATAATTAACTCACTTGCTTTACGAGATTCACTTGCATTTCTAGCACTAAGTTCAACTGCTTTTTGAATCTCACTAATACCAATCATAACTTGATTCATACCTTCTAAATTTTGATCATTAGAAGCTTTAAGCCCTGTATATTTATCTAGTAAATCTACAAGTAAATCTGTAATTGCCATAATATCATTTACTAAAGCATCTATACTTCTCTCTTCACTTGCTTGTGAGTGCAGTAAATCACTCCAATCATTTTTTACGATATCAATTTCAGAGTTCATTGACTCAACAATATCATTGATTTTTTCTGTATTTGATTCAGAGTCTTTTGCTAAATTTCTAATATCAGCAGATACAACAGCAAAACCTTTACCAAAATCTCCAGCGCGTGCAGCTTCTATAGAACCACTAATCGCTAGCATATTTAACTGCACAATAGAGTTTGAGATATTACCAACTGTTTTATCAACACTTTTTGTCTCTTTTACTATTACATTTAACTCTGTAGCAGCACTATTACCCTCTGAAATCGAGTTCCCAAATGAAGATTTGATCTCTATTACAGATGATTTAACTTCATTAAAAGAGACTTTTAAAAGATCAAAGTTTCTTCGAGCTATCTCTATAAGTTTATCTATATCTTTAGCTGTAATTAATCCTGCTTCTACTAACTCTTTGTTGTTTAAAGCACTTTGATTTGTACTTTGAGAAGACTCTTCCATCTGGTTAAGTGATGATGTAACATCTCCAAGAGAATTTTGGATTTCATCCATAGAAGCACTAATAGTATCTGCACTCATTGCGATATCTTCAGCTGACTTCATCGTATCTGTTGAGTATTTTAACTCTTCTGCTAAACCAGAAAGTTCTTTAATATCATCTTCTGTTTGAGCAAGAGCATCTGATTGAATTTCAATGCTGTTGAGTGTTTTTTCAACTGAAAGTGCAATTTCACTTGATGCTTGTGCAATTTCAACAGAACCAGCATTTATCTTCTCAATATAATCACCAAGCTGTGTTGTATATAAACCAATACTTCTTGATGCTTCAACAGAGTAGATAGCTATTTTTGTAAGTTCTTCCATCTTTAGAGCTAGTTGATTACCTTTCGCTCCATTTCCAGAGATAATATTTGTTGTAGAACCAATACTTTTTATAATACTATCGATACTTGTTTGAATCTTATTTACAAGTTCAGAGATAAACTCTGCATTTTTTTCACTCTCTCCAGCTAAAGCACGAGTCTCATCAGCAACAACTGCAAAACCTTTTCCATGCTCTTTTGCACGAGATGCTTCAATAGCTGCATTTAAGGCAAGTAAATTTGTTTGATCTGCAATTTTAGCGATAAAACCAACTGCATTCCCAATATTTTGAGAAGACTCTTTTAACTCTTCACTTTTTCTAGAAGACTCTTTTGCTACAGTTACTGCTAACCCCATACTCTCAACTGATACATTAATTTTACTAACTGCAGACATAATATTTTCACCTGCAGATAGTGTTGATGCCGTTACGGTATTAATAGTGGTAGTCATTCGATTAATATTTGTATTAATATTTTTTACATTAGAGAGGGCTTGTTCACTCGCTCCACTATTCTCTTCAGCAGCAGTTGCAATCTGCTCCATAGATGATTTAAGCTCTTCAATTGCACTAACACTCTCTTGTGCATTGTCTAAAATACTCATAGAAACACCGGCTATACTTTCACTTATCTGTTGCTGTTTTGCTAATGTTCTCTGCTTACGTTTATCAACGCCACCAGAGGATACTACTGCAGAAGATGAACCTGAATTACTTTTTTTCATTAATGCCATTTTTCTTTCCTTTTATCTTAATCTAGTGTTGCATAAAGCTCTGTGGCTTTTTGTATATCTTCACGTGAAGGTTTAACTCTAATAGAAACATACTTGACATGTCCACTTTTATCTATTGAACGAAGAACAGTTGCATAAACCCAGTAAAATCCACCACCTTTACGTTGGTTTTTAACATAACCTGTCCAAAAACCTTTCTCTTGAACATCATCCCAAAGAGATTTGAATGCAGCTCGTGGCATATCTGGATGTCTAACTACATTATGCGGTTGCCCTATTAAATCATTTTCTTTTATATTTGCTACTCTATAAAAAGAGTCACTCGCATATGTAACGATACCTTTTTCGTCTGTTTCAGATAAAAGATATAAATCATTATAAAGAACTTCCCCATCATCGAGGAAAGTTAGTCCTTCTGTGCTAATATCATTATTTTTTGACACAATAAACCTCCAATTAAATCAAATTATACAAATGTTACTCTTTGTAAACTAAATTAAAATTGAATAATGATTAATTAGAGATAGAAATTGCAATATTTGACATATATAAGAATTTTAGGGAAAAAGAGGGTGACAATGCAGTCACATTTCAAGAGATTTAGAGTAAAAAAGAGTCTTTTAGTTTAAAACTCAAAGAGTTTTAAACTGACAAGAAAAGTCGAAACTAGATGTTGTCACGGATATCTAAAGCTGCTACGAGATTAAGATATGCTTCTTTGTTTGTACGTTTAAAATATCTCATTAAACGACGACGTTGTCCAACTAATTTAAGTAGTCCTAAACGTGATGCATGATCTTTTTTGAATACTTTTAAGTGTTCTGTTAACTCTGCAATTCTAGTAGTTAATAATGCAATTTGAACTTCACTTGAACCAGTGTCATTTTCATTACGTCCGTATTTTGCAACAATTTCTTGTTTTTTAGCCGAATCTAAAGCCATAGTGGCCTCCTGATGGGTATAATAATCTAACATTTATATATTAATATAAAGTTGAAGTGAAATTATATCGAAATTTTAGCTATAATAAAAGTTCTAAATAATTATAAAGTATCAAATATGTTAATTACCCGTGCAAGTGAGTATGCAATACTCTCTTTAATACTACTTTCATCAGCAAAAGAACCTATGGATAGTGAAACTCTCTCTAGAGAGTTATCAATTCCAAAAAGTTTTTTAGCAAAAATATTACAATCTTTAGCTAAAGTAGAAATTTTAAAGTCATATAAAGGTGTTAATGGAGGCTTTTCTCTAAATAAAAACCCTAAAGATATCACAATGTTAGAAGTTATGTCTAGTGTAGAAGGAAAAGCTCCTGCTGTATTTGAATGCGCTCCTTCTGAAAGTGATTGTCCTTCTGACAAAGCAGACATCTGTTCTATTTGGCCTTTTTTACATAAACTTCAAGGGAAAATTGACTCATTTTTAAGTGAACTAACTCTCTTAGATATCATTGATGAAGAGTAATTTTGGCAAAGAAATTCACATTTAAACAACAGGTTGGAATATCCCTAAACTTTTTACTTGGTCAGCGTGACTTAAGTGTTGTAGTTTTTGTTATGGCTATTCTTGCCATTATTATTGTTCCTTTACCCTCTGCCATATTAGATGTTCTCCTAACTATCTCTATGGCTATGGCTGTTCTTATTCTTTTAATCTCTCTATATGTACCAAAACCAACAGATTTAACTACATTTCCTACTATTATTTTAATTTTAACACTCTTTAGACTCTCTCTAAATATAGCCACAACAAGAATGATCTTAAGTCATGGTCATGAAGGTTCCGCGGGTATGAGTGATATTATTACTAGTTTTGGAGATTTTGTTGTTGGTGGAAACTTTGTAATCGGTATCATTGTATTTTCTATTCTTGTACTTATCAACTTTATGGTTATTACTAAGGGTTCTACAAGGGTTGCAGAGGTTGCTGCTCGTTTCGTTCTTGACTCTATGCCAGGTAAACAGATGGCAGTTGATGCAGACTTAAACGCCGGTTTAATTGATGATGCACAAGCAAAACAACGTCGTGCTGAGATACTTCAAGATGCAAACTTTTATGGGGCTATGGATGGTTCTAGTAAATTTGTTAAAGGGGATGCTGTTGCCGGTATTATTATTACTCTTATCAATATTATTGGTGGATTTTTAATCGGTATTTTTCAACATGATATGACTGTTAGTGATGCTGCTTCAACTTTTACACTTCTAACTATTGGTGATGGTTTAGTTGGTCAGATTCCAGCACTTATAATCTCTACTGCTACAGGTATTATGATCACCCGTAGTTCAAGTGATGGGGAAAACTTTGCTGAAGGTACTATCAACCAGATGGCAGGTAATGCTAAAATTATGATGATAGTTGGTTTTATCATGATACTTTTTGCTCTAGTTCCAGGTTTGCCAACTGCTTCCATGGGTTTTGTTGGTCTAATGTTTGGTGGTCTTGGTTGGGCAATATACAAATTTGACAAAGGGGAGCTAAGTATCTTAGATGTAGATAACTTAGTAGGTAAAAAGTCACAAGAACAACTTAAAAAAGAGCGTGAAAAAACGAACCCTAAAAAGACACATGAAGAGATTGCTAAAGAGGAAGAAGCTGCACTTGAAGATATACTTAAAGTAGAGATGCTAGAACTCACACTTGGGTATCAGCTCATTAAATTAGCAGACTCAAATCAAGGAGGAGATCTCCTAGAACGTATCCGATCTATGCGCCGTAAAATTGCTAGTGACTTCGGTTTTTTAATGCCTCAGGTTCGTATTCGAGACAACTTACATCTTCAAGCTCGTCAATACCAGATCCTCCTTAAGGGTATCAGTATTGGAGAGGGAGAAATTCAACCTGATAAATTTCTTGCTATGGATAGTGGAATGGCTACAGGTGAAATAGATGGAGAAAAAACTACGGAACCTGCATTTGGACTAGATGCTCTTTGGATATCTCCATCAGATAAAGAGGATGCCATCATTAATGGTTATACAGTAGTTGATCCTGCAACTGTTATATCAACTCATATGAGTGAACTTGTAAAACGCAATGCTGAAGACCTTCTCACTCGTCAAGAGGTACAAGCACTTGTAGATAAGATTAAAGACTCTTTCCCTGTAATTGTTGGTGACGTACTTAAAGTTGCTTCTATTGGTCTCTTGCAACGTGTACTTAAAGCACTTCTACATGAGAAAATCCCTCTAAAAGATATGCTTACTATTTTAGAAACGATAGCAGATATCGCTGAGTTTACAAAAAATGTAGAACTTATAACAGAACAAGTACGTGCAAAATTATCTCGTGTTATCACACAGATGTATGCAGGTGAAGATGGTGTTATACGATTACTAACTTTTGATACCAATACAGAGCAGTTACTCCTTCAAAAATCACAAGATAAAGATGGTATTAGAAACTTAATGCTTAATGTCGGTGAGATAAATGCCCTAATTCAAGCAACAAGTACTAAAGCAGCAGAGATACTACAAAAAGGTGTCTCCCCTGTTATTATTATCGTTGATCCACAACTTAGACGCGGTGTTTCCGAGATTTTTGAGCGCTTTTCACTTGATGTGGTTACACTCTCTCATGCTGAGATTGATTCAACTGCAACGTTTGAAGTTCTAGGTTCAATAGCAATAAAAGAATAATTTAAATAAAAGGTAATTAATGAAAAATAGAATAATATATCATCTCTCGCATATAGATCTAGATGGGTATAGCTGTCAACTTGTAATGAATGCTACACCCTATACAAAACACAATTTTAATGCGAACTATGGCCCTGAAGTAAAGTCAAAACTAACTATTATGTTAGATGCTATAAAAAAAGAGAAAAAAGAGTCTTTACTACTTATAACAGATCTCAATCTTACTGCTGATGAATCAAAATGGCTAAGTTATGAAATAGATAAAATTCGTAAAAATAAGATTGATGTTAAACTTCAACTACTAGATCACCATGGAAGTGGTGAACAGAGTGCTAAAAAACATGATTGGTACTATCTTGATGTAGAGAGATGTGCAACTAAAATTATGTATGATTGGGCAAAAGAAAATTTAGATTTTAATGAACCTCAATGGATGAAAAAATATGTAGATATTGTCAATGCAGTTGATCTTTGGAAAAAAGATGAACATGATAATTTTGAATATGGAAAAGTTTGTATGAGACTTGTAAATGAGACAAGAGAGTTAAACAGAGTTATGTTTGCAAATGAGGACAATAGTTACAAACTTGCACTTTTAGAAGAAGCTGTAAAATATATTGACGAAGAGAATGCACCTATCGTTTTAGATGAGAAAATTCATATGATAAAAAAAGAGTTTTTCAAAGATACAAAAAACGATACACTTGATAATCTTGCTACTGATTATGTAGTACAACTACTAGGTGCTAAACGCCAAACAAATACAATTTACTACAAAGGCTATAAAGGTTTTCTATCTTATGCTGTTGGAAATACTTCAATAGTTGGAAATGGCTTCTTAGTAGCATACCCTGAGTATGATTTCATAGTAGATGTAAGCTTTAAAGGGGCAATGAGTCTTAGAGCTGACTACAAAGTAAGTGTAGCTCAAATTGCAAAAGAGTGGGCCAATGGTGGTGGACATCCAAATGCTGCTGGTGGTCGAATTATGGGCTTTAAAGAGCAGTATGTATATGAAAAAGTAAAATCTCAAATTGAGATGCTAATAAGTGATAAAGAGAGTGTTGCAGGAGAGCTTAATTATAAAGTAGAAGAGTAAAAACTCTTCTCTTAATTATTTAAAAAGTATCTTTCAACACCATTAGCTAAACCAGTTGCCATAGTTTTTTGATACTTTCTATTTACAAGTTTTCTTGCTTCAGTAGGATTAGTAATAAATCCAACTTCTACTAAAACAGCTGGCATTTGAGCTCCTACTAGTACCCAAAATGGACCTTGTCTAACACCTGCATCTTTTACTTTATAAGATTTTTTAAGAGAAGCTAATGCATTTCTTTGTAGATCTATTGCTAATTTATTAGCGGCAACTATATTATGAGAACTTAATGTATTTAGGAAACTTGTTTTTCCATAAAATCCCATATCTTTCATATCTGCCTTATTTTCTATTGCGGCAACTCTTTTAGCACGAGAAGAGCGAGATTTATCAAGAAAATAGCACTCTAAACCATGTACACGACGAGCACTTTTTTTATCGATTGCATTAGCATGAATACTTATAAATAGATCTGCTTTTTTTCTATTTGCATATCTAGTTCTATCTCTAAGTCTTACAAATTTATCTCTATCTCTTGTCATATAAACTTTATATCCACGGCTTAATAAAATACGCTTTAACTCTTTTGCTATCTGTAGAACTACAACTTTTTCTCTATACTTTTTATACCCAATAGCACCAGGATCTTTTCCACCATGACCAGGATCAATAACAATAATTTTATTTTGATTCGAATGAGAAGAAGATATAGTATTCACAGTGTTAATTTTTTTATAACTTGATTTTTTAGAAGGGACTATACTAATTATAAGCTTCTTGTTATCCTTCTTAAAATGAATAGAAACTTTTTTACGGTTTATTACTACAAGACGTAATGTATTTGAATTGTATTGAGCTAATTTAATCTTATCTATGCCACTTTTTCTAAGTGTTTGTGATCGTGTCAGCATTGAAGCATGAATATCAAATATATACTTGTAAATTTTTGTTTTAGAATCATAAAGGGTAAAATAATTTATCTGATTATTTCTAAGTTTTTTATCAAAACTCATCACTAATCTTGTACTTTTCCAACGAATTGATTTAAGTTTATGTGTAGATTTTATTTTGAGCTGATTTTTTTTATACTGCTTTTTTCTTTTTTTTGGAGCTTTATATGATGATTTTTGTATAGAAGCGAGTTCTTCTTCATATTGACTCACATCAATATGTAACTTTTTAGCACTCTTAACTATCCCAATTAAAGCACTTTTTTTGTACTTCTTATTGCCATCCATTAATGCACGGAGGTAGAGGTTTTTATAGTCATTGTAAGCACGAAATTGATTACTTTTACTAGATGATTTTACAAAATTATCTGCACGTTTTAAAAGATTTTTATTACTTAGTGCACTCAAAGAGAGTGCGAAGATTAGAAGGAAAAGAAGTGAACGAATCATTTATGATCTATTCACCCTCTGTAAGTTTGTTCATTAACTCTTTTACAGAGATAAGCTCTTTAAGTTTATAACCATTTGTTCCAGAGAAAAAGAGACCTGTTTCAAGATTTCCTTCATATGCATCACTCAATCTATCTGCAATACAAAAACCAACTGCCTTAGCTTCTTCACCACGGTTACATGGTGCTACACAGTTAGAGATACATTTAATAGCTGGACCTTCACGTTTAGCAACCATACGAGTAAGGTTTGTCACTACACCCTGCGCTGGATACCCAACAGGAGAAGACATTAGTTGAATATCTTCTTCTTTTGCATCAATAAGAACTTTTTTAAGATTGTCATGCGCATCACACTCATGAGTCCCAATAAAACGAGTACCCATCTGAACACCACTAGCACCGAGTGCTAACATCTCTTCAATATCAGACTTATCCCAAACACCACCGGCAGCTATAACAGGAATATCTCCCCATTTTGCAGCTTCTTCAACAACTGGAGCGACTATATTTTCTAGTTGATTCTCTTCCATTTTACACTGTTCATAAGTAAAACCTTGATGTCCACCAGATTTTGGACCTTCAACTACTACTGCATCAGGTAATCTGTTGTAGCGTTTCTGCCAACGTTTACAGATGATTTTAAGAGCTTTTGGAGATGAGACGATTGGAACAAGTGCTACATCAGGATAGCCTTCTGTAAACTCTGGCATATTTGTAGGAAGACCTGCACCCGTGATAATAATATTTACACCAAACTCACAAGCATTACGAACTACATCGCCATAACCATTTATCGCATATAAAATATTAGCAGCTATGGGTTTATCACCACAGATTGCACGTGTATTTTTTATAATAGCTTCAAAACCATCACGAGAGTAAAAGTTATCTTCACTTAAAGGTCTATTTGCAACTAACTTTCCTGCAAATTTCTTATCAAGATAATATCCTGTACCGACAGAAGAAACAACTCCTAATCCACCCTCTTTTGAAACATTTCCAGCAAGTTTATCCCAACTGATTCCAACACCCATTCCACCTTGAACAATTGGTTTCTCTATCGTGTATTTTCCAATCTTTAAAGATTTAAAACTCATTAATTTACCTTTAGTTTTGCAAATTTTCTTTTTCCAACTTGGAGCAGATACTCACCCCTTGTTAGTTGTAACTTATCATCAGTCACTTTTTCTTGATTTATTTTAACACCACCTTGCTTAATATCTCTTCTAGCTTGTGAAGTTGATGGCTCAATGTTACAATCTAGCAATGCTTTAGCTATCCAGATATCACCTTCGCAACTAAATTCATCAATATCTGTTGGTATCTGGCTTTTTGAATGAACTTTATCAAATTCACTCTTAGCATTGTTAGCCTCTTCTTCTGAATGAAAACGAGCTGTTATCTCTAATGCTAGTTCCTCTTTAACTTTTTTAGGATGTAAAGAACCATCTTCAACTCCAACTTTTAGTTGTGCAATTTCATCTAATGTTTTACTACTAAGGAGTTCATAAAAACGCCACATAAGATCATCAGAGATACTTAAAACCTTTCCAAACATATCATTAGGAGCATCAGTTACACCAATATAGTTTCCTAAAGATTTAGACATCTTTTGAACGCCATCAAGACCCTCTAAAATTGGCATCATTAAAACAGCTTGCTGCTTTTTAATCTCATAAGATTTTTGAAGTTGACGACCCATTAAAAGATTAAATTTCTGATCTGTTCCACCGATCTCAATATCTGATTTTAAGTAAACACTATCATAACCTTGTAAAAGAGGATACATAAACTCACTTACTGCAATTGGCGTTTGAGATGCATAACGTTTAGAAAAGTCATCACGCTCTAACATACGAGCTACTGTTAGATTTGAAGCTAGTTGAAGCATTCCTGCTGCACCCAATTCATCTAGCCACTCATTATTGTAAACAATATCTGTCTTATCTACATCAAGTATTTTAAAAGCCTGAGTAGTATAAGACTCAATATTTCTTACTATATCCTCTTTCGTAAGTACTTTACGAGTAGCACTCTTTCCTGTTGGGTCACCTATCATTGCAGTAAAACTACCTATTAAAAACTGAACACGACCACCATATTTTTGAAAAGTAGCTAGTTTTTGTAGAAGTACAGTATGGCCTAGGTGTAAATCTGGAGCAGTAGGATCAAAACCAGCTTTCACTGTATAAGTTTTCCCCTCATCATAGTAGGCTTTTAAAAGTTTTTCAACTCTCTCTTCATCTATAATCTCCGCACAACCTCTATTTATCTCTCGTAAAGCTTCTTCTATCATTACTACTCTTCTCCAATCATTCTAATTTTTATAAGCATCATCTTTTCTTGTAAGATGTATCACTTTTATTCTATTCTCTATTTTAGCACGCAATGCATTAATATCTGACTCTTTTGCTTCAAAATCCAACTCACAAAATTTTGTATACTCTTCACTCTCCTTACCAAGCTCTATAGAACTAATATCTATGTTAAGTTTTACTAGAAATGTTAAAAACTCAGCTAAAGCACCTTTTTCATTATGTAATGATGCTATGAGATTATATGCATATATTTTTTCATGTACCCACTTAACAAAGACCATCTTCTCGTCTTCTTCTATCTTCTTGGCTGCATTAGAACACATTTTATGGTGTACATTCACCTTCCCTTTTTCTAAAAAACCCACTATCTGGTCCCCAGTTTTAGGATGGCAGCAGTAGTCAAAAACGACATCATTTACATTTGATGTAGAGTAGATTTCCAGACCAGCTATTAAAGTCTTTTTGAGTTTAAACATATGCTTAGAG
>Ga0256826_1000269_pt1 | contig 29988 bp, 31 predicted proteins | sample CV79metaG_FD_185975 | JGI IMG/M metagenome (GOLD analysis project Ga0256826, IMG submission 185975) | Hydrothermal vent microbial communities from East Pacific Rise, Pacific Ocean - CV79 | ecosystem: Environmental > Aquatic > Marine > Hydrothermal vents | place: Pacific Ocean: East Pacific Rise...
TTATAGAGCTACGAGAGTATATGCCTGGTGATGATATCCGCCATATCGACTGGAATATCACAGCCAAGATGCAACGCCCTTACATCAAGATCTTCAAAGAGGAGCGAGAGCTTAATGTGGTCATTGCAAGTATGCTCAATGGTAGTGTTCATTTTGGCCATGACAAGTTCAAACAAGAGTTGATCGCAGAAGTGGTGGCCAACCTCTCTTATGCAGTTTTGCATAATGGTGACCTCTTAAGTACCCACATCTTTGCAGACCAACACTACAGCGAGAGTCGTCCTACTAAGAAGATCTCTAGCGTCAAAAAAGGGGTGAGTGAGATCTTAGACTTTGACGCGCTCTTAAAAGAGGCCAATTTCGAGTTGATGGCAAAACAACTTTATAAACGGGTACGTAAACGCTCACTGCTTTTAATTGTCTCTGACTTTTTTGAGATCCCTGACTTTAAGCTACTCTCCAAAAAACATGAGGTCATCGCTATCATAGTTCGTGATAAACTAGAAGAGAATCCTCCGGTGATGGGTTTTTCCTCTCTTCGTGATACAGAGACAGCTCAAGTACTAGAAGGGGATTTCTCTAAAAAAAGTGTTGAGGCATACAAAGAACGAATTCATACACACGATAGAGTACTTTACAAAAAGTTTCGTGATGATGGGATTCGTTTTACGAAGATCTATACAGATGAGAACAGTGCAATTGCTTTAAGACGTCTTTTTGAAGGGCGCATATGAAGCAGCATTTTGATATACCTCTTCATGATATTAAGCCTTTGATGGAGGTCCCTGACTACAGTACAACACTCATTTGGATCATACTGCTTCTTGGAGTGTTGGTGACATTGCTAGTGGCTTATCTTCTGGTTCGATATTTCAAGCGTGCTCGAAGTGTCAACTTGCGTAAAGTCGATTATAAGGCACTCAAAAAAGTTGATTTTGCTGATGCCAAAAAAGCAGCTTATGAGATCACACAAAGAGGTCGAAGGTTTCGAGATGATTCAGATCGTCTTCGCGAAGCTTATGAGAACCTTCTACTCAAACTAGAGCCTTACAAATACAAAAGAGAGGTAGCGACCATAGATAGTGAAACAAAAAGTTATTACAATATCTATCTTGGTATGATTGATGTCTGAGCTCTACTTTGAGTACCCAAAAGTAGCCTCATTTATTGTGATCTATATTGCCTGCGAGGCTTACTGTCGTTTACGTTTAAAGTCACTCTATTTTCCTCAGATTAAGAGCTTCTCAAAAGAGACACATCGTGATTTTAGAGCACTAAACTCTTTACGTTATATGGCTATTGTCATGATGATCTTAGCTATGATGTCGCCGGTTAAAGATGAAAAAATTCTTTTAGATATTGAACCTACTATAGCCATAGGTGTAGTGTTGCAACGCTTAGAAACTGTAGAACGTTTTGAGTATATCAAAGGTGCATTAAAGCGACTTATCAATACTTCAAATTCAGATATGGTATCGCTCTACTTTTATGATGAAAAAGCCTATCACCTCGCTCCCTTTACTCAAGATGACTATCATCTCAATAGAGTTCTTGAACAGATAGAGAGTAGTGATAAAACAGCTACAACATTTGAAGCAACACTACAGATCTTACATGAGGAGATTCAAGCGCTTGATCTCTCCTCTAAATGGATTGTGATTCTTAAAAAAGGGTCAGAACCTAGTATTCATGAGTTGTTAGGGGTACAGTACCTCTATATCGATACACAAAAAAGTGAAGTAGAGATAGCCGATGCTTTTGAAAAGTTCACTAAGCGACTCTCCTTAGAAGATGAGATAGAGCGTTATACCTTAAAAACATATCTCTACTTTTATCCACTGTTTATTGCTTTTTTACTGCTGCTTTTATATGTTTATCTCCTTAACAAAAGGGGTGTGAAATGAGCTTTTTACACCCTGAGTTTATCTACTTGATGTTGCCAATACTGTTGGGACTTTTCTTCTTGTTAATTACCCAAAAAGAGCGTGCCTTTGAACACTTTTCTCATCGGGCGATAAAGAAATTAGTAGTAGAGAGTGAAAGTTTCTCTTTAAGTGTACGAAACTACTTTTTTTTACTGATGTTTGTGATGATGGTTCTTGCATTGGCCGCTCCAGTCATAGAGAAAGGGAGTGCAAAGATCGCAGATGATAACAGATTTATTTTGGTCTTTGAAGGCAGTATTGATGATGAACCAACATTCAAGAAGATGCAAGCGAATGCTTTAGAGATTATAAGGATCTTGCATCATGTTAAGATGGGGATTGTTTTAGATGCTGATAAACCTTATCTTATTGCAGCCATGACAGATGATGTCCAATATTTGAATAAGGCCATCACTACTTTAGCATTTGAGCATCAACACGTTCAAGGTGATATGGGTATGTTGTTGAGGGATATAGAAAATCTAGTGGAACCCTCTATGAACGTGCATATTATCATATTGAGTGATCAAGATGTTGCGGTGAAGATTGAGAAACGCTTAGCGAAGCGAACTGATGAGAAGATGAACGTATCTCTTCTCAGTTTAAAAAAACCTGCCAGGGAGTATCACTACCTGCACTACTATAGTGATTTAGCTGACTTAAAAGATACGCTAAAACAGTATGCACATAGTGATGAAGAGATGAAAGAGCCTATCTACTTTCATCTGTTTATCTTTTTTATAGGTTTTAGTATGTTTTTTTTACTTATAGCTACCAGCTCTTTTAGTCGTGGAGAGAAGTACTATGTTCCCCTATTGATGGCGTTGATGTTTTCAGGAGCAGGGGGTGATCTTCATGCAGAAATCTTGGATACAACTACACTTAAGCAGGCCAAGAAGTTGTATCTATCGAAGCAGTATCAAGAGAGTGCACGACTCTATTACCGTTATGGTGTACAACATGCTCAAAAAGAGGCCATATACAACGTGGCCAATGCTTACTACAAAGCAGGTGCTTACCAAAGTGCTTTAGATTACTATGAGAGTATCTACTTTAATGATGCATCACAAAATCATGACCTTTTTCATAATATTGCCAATACGTTGGTAAAGTTGGGATCTTATACTGAAGCACTAAAAGCGTATCAAAAATCGTTACGATTTGGAGAAGATAGCGAGACTCGAGACAATATGAGTCGTGTAGAAGCTTATTTGAGAAGTGGTGCGGTTGAAGATGTCAGTAAAGTCTCTTATATAAAGTCTAGTCTTAGTGTCAAAAAGCAGGAGAAAATAGTTCAAGATGAGCCTATAGCACCTGCATCTTTAGCGCCTATGCGTCTACCTCTACACTAAAGTTTACGAAAAGATCTCTTGTAGAGAGTTGGCTTTGTGCATCTTCTCTCTTACATCATCCCATGCATCACTTTTGATCTCTTTTTTGAGTGTTGTCAGCTCTGCTTCAAAGATTTCAATAGCATCTAAGAGGTTGTTTTTGTTTTGTTTGAAGATATCTTCCCACATATTGGGAGAAGATTTGGCCAAACGACTCATGGAACGAAAACCTCCAGCCGCCATAGCTAAGATGTTGTACTTATCTTCTTGGTCTAAAACGGCGTTAGCCAGTGAGTAAGAGATGACGTGAGGCATATGGCTAATAAAGGCAGCATGGCGGTCATGCTCATGGGCGTGCATATAACTTAGACGCATGTGAATACCAGAGAAGAGTCTGACTGCGATCTCTTGTTGGTAGATCCCAGAGTCATCCAAGTCACATAAAACGACGACCTTGTCATTGTATAATCCTTCAATAGCAGCAGTCGGACCATTGTTCTCAGTACCAGTCATAGGGTGGGCAGCTACAAAGTTTTGACGCAAGGTATCAGGCACAGCATTAACGATGATCTCTTTCGTAGAACCAAGGTCAATGATGGTTGTATGCTCTTGGACTTTGCCCTCTAACATCTCTAATGTTTTGATGACACCATTAACGGGAATAGCTAAGATAATGATGTCAAGTTGCGTTAGTTTTTCAAAGTCAATGAGTGCATCAACAAGTTGCAGTTTCATGGCTTGAGCTTGATGCTCTTTGTTATGATCAAGACCATAGATGTTGTTGATAAAGGAGAGTTTTCGCATGGCGATTGCGAGGGATCCTCCCATCAGACCTAAGCCTACAATACCTACATTCATGAGCTTACCTTCTTTAAAGCGTTACGCCTCGTTTATTGATGTGTAATGATACTCTCAAGTAGGTAAGAAATCCTTGATATTTACCAAGTATTAATGCATTGCTTGTTAAAATCACTGTGAAATTTATATGGGGTTTTCTCAAAAGTAGTATAGCTTACTGTTTTTCAGAAGCGCCCTAGCGAAAGTGACTGATGAAGTTAACAAAGTTTTTTTTAGTATTGATGTTATCTATGCCTCTATTTGCAACGACGGTGACGGAGATCAAGTTTGTTGGAATGGTCCATATCTCTGAATCGATTGCTAAAAACATGGTTAAACTTAGAGTAGGTGATCCACTCGATGAGGCGCTTATCGATGAAAGTATTAAAACTTTTTTTAAGCAAGGATATTTTACAGATATCTGGGTTGATAATGCAGAAGGTGTTTTAACGTTTCACTTTGTAGAAAAACCGATTATCTCGAAGATCAAGATGAGTGGTTGGAAAGAGAGCGACAAAGAGGCGCAAGAGGCACTATTGCAGATCAAAAAAGGGGCTCTTTATGATGAAAAGCGCCTCTCTGGTGCCAAAAACCGTATCATTCAAGCTTTGACTCAAGAAGGCAAGATCGACTCTGTTGTAGAAGTAGAGACGGAGTATCTTGATAATGGTAGTGTTGCTGTTGAGTTTAAGGTCAATGAAGGTGAGACGATCATTATTGACAGAGTCGAATACAATGGTGTTAAAGGACTAGACCCTGCGATCTTCGAAGCAACGATCGCCAATAAAGAACATCAGTGGATTGGGTGGTTCTGGGGCCGTAATGATGGTAAGATGAAATTAGCAGAGTTAGGCTTTGATCCGTTGCGTATACATGATACCTATATGCAGTATGGTTACTTAGATGCTAAAGTTGATGAGCCATTTACAAGAGTAGATTTTGACTCATATACGGCGCAGATGAGTTATCAGATCATTGAAGGTTCAGTCTACCGTGTTAGTGGTATACAACTTTCACAAAGTAAAGTAGTCATGGATGATGCACAGTTAAGAGCTGTTATTGCACTTCAAGTCCTTGCGCCTTTTAACATCAAGACATTTCGTGAAGATGCAGATCGTATTAAGACAGCTATTGCTGACCTTGGATATGCGTTTGTTCAAGTGGTCCCTGATCTACGTAAAGATAAAGAGGCAAAGACAGTTGAGGTTGTTTTTAGAATCAATCCAGGTGAGAAAGTCTATGTTCGTAATGTGGTGATCGCAGGTAACCAACGTACACTCGATCGTATTATTCGTCGTGAACTCTATCTTGGGCCAGGTGAACGTTACAACTTAACAGACCTTAGAGACTCTAAAAATGCATTAGGCCGTACTGGTTTCTTTGAAAGCTCAACGATAGAAGAGAAGCGTATTGATGATAAGACGATGGATCTTGTTGTTAAGGTCAAAGAAGCTCCAACAGGTAATATTCAACTCGGTGGTGGATATGGCTCTTATGGCGGTATCTTAGTAAGTGTGGGTGTTAACGATAGAAACCTTTTTGGTTCAGGTATCAATGTAGGTGTTAAGGTAGAACACTCTGAACGTACAGAGAACTACTCTTTTAACATCTCAAATCCACGTCTTAATGATAGTGACTTTAGTGGTAACTTTTCGATCTATAAGTCAGTCTATGAGTATAATGATTATACGGTTAATACGGATGGTATTACATTGGGGGCTGGACATAGATTTACCCGTTTTGTAACGGGTTACATCGGTTACAACTATGCCAAAGTTGGGTATCAAGATCTTGATCCTGAGTATATTTCACTCAATCCACAGCTTGAACATTACTTTGAAAGTTACAATAAAAGCTCTGTGACGGTTAGTGCAAATTTTGATAATACAGATGATTATTATTTACCACGTCATGGTTGGGCGATATCGCAATCATTTGAAAAAGCAGGTATTGGTGCACAAGCAAACTTCTTTAAAAGTCGTTCAACACTCAACAAATATCAAGGGCTAGAAGAGTACATCGGTTTTGATGCGATCTTTAGATATAAAGCACGTTACTACGCGGCAGCAGATACAGGATTCTTGCCACAAGCTGAAGGCTTTTATATGGGTGGATTAGGCTCTGTTCGTGGTTATGAGTCTTACTCAATGCCTTATATCATTGACAAAAATGGTAACCCTATTCGTATTTCAGGTACGCAGACCTTCTCCAATAATGTTGAGATGAGTTTTCCTCTTGTGCCAAAGGCAAAGATGCGTTTCTCTCTCTTTTTTGATGCAGGTTGGATCAAGACAGATCGTCCTGAGCTTGGAACAGTACCAGAGATGTTTAGAATGGGTTATGGTGCAGGTTTAGAGTGGTTTTCACCTGTTGGACCACTACAGTTAGTCTTTGCCAATCCGATCAATCCGGATCCTCGTGATAATATCTCACACTTTGAGTTTACCATTGGACAACGCTTTTAAGAAGTGCTGTTATCTCTAAAGCTCTTTTAGTGAAAGAGAACTTTTAATGGGGTATTGTTTAGTGAGGCCACAGCCTCTTTAGCAAGATAGCTCTCTTTTTTCTTACTTTTAATGACCAATAGATCCTCTTCAAGTGCAAACTCATAATCAATCGTACGTGGATGATGATACAGCAGTGCTTCTGCTAATGCCATAATCGAAGTTAATGTGTTGAGCACTTGGACATTTGGTAAGAGCTCTTGATACTTTTCATAGTAACTACTTTTAATCTTTTTGGCACTTTGAAAACGTACAAGTGTTGATATCAGTGTGATCTCTGAATGACTATATCCATACTCCAGAGCCGTTTGTGTTAGGTAGTAACTATGGCTTTGATAAGAGTAAAAGTGAATGCTTGCACCAACTTTAGAGAGCTTTGTAGCTGTAGTCAATGCAGGCAGTAAGGCTTTGGATAGCCCTAGCTTTTGATACATAAGCTCAAAGAGCGTGTGGGTGAGCTTAACACGAAGTGCACGTTGTGCGCTATTGTGTGTGTATTGATCAAGAAGATACTTGAGCGAAGGGTTAAAGTTTGCTGGAAAGATGAGGTTGTTGTGACGGAGTAGATCACTAAGATAAAGACCTTCTCTAACACCAACGCCACTGGCTGTACAGTGGGTAACGCCTAACTTTGTAATAACACGTAACAAGATCAATACCCCGGGCTTGATAACATCAAAACGATCACTTTTAACACCAAGCTTTTTAAGGCTCTCATGATCGGGTGCAGCTAAGATATTCTCACCCAGTGTGACCAACGCCTTGGTCTGAAAAGTAAAACCATGAAGCTTATCTAAAGGGTGTTGTTTCTCTTTTAGTAAGATCTGTGCAAGGGCTCTAAAGGTACCACCAACACCGATAAGGTGATCATGTTGTTTGACTTTAAAGGATTCTAACGCTTGGTCTATATAGGCAGTTGCTCCTTGGATATCATTGGTATCAAAAAAGAGCTCTTTGAGACGTACCGTACCAAGATCAATAGAGTGCGCGTCCAATACTTTAGCCTCTTTGATACAAGCACACTCTGTTGAACCCCCTCCTATATCTAAGGTGATTGCTTCGGTTTTAGATAAGAGGTTTGCACAAGCAATACCGCCAAGTTTGGCTTCACGTTCTCCACTGATCACTTTAATATTGATCTGGCACTCTTTTTGCACTTTTTTGATAAATTGTGTGGCATTGCTAGCATCTCTCACAGCTGATGTCGCGACACAAAGAATCTTTCTGACATCATAGGCATCACTTATGCTTTTAAACTCTTTAAGAGCACTTATAGCGCGTGTGATCGCCTCATCTTGAAGTAGACCCTCATTTTGATAAGCACCTTCAGAGATACGAACCTTAGATTTGACTTCATGCAGTAGGTGAAAAGCATAACGAGAACTTTTCTCAAGAATGATCATACGTACAGAGTTAGAACCAATATCGATGACTGCCGTGCGTTTTGCCATGAAAGTGCCTTAAAGGACTCTCACTAGGTGAGAGAAAGATAGATATATTATAAAGAAAGGGGGATTAAGTGAGGGTAAGAGTAGGGATTACTCTTCATACTCTTTTTGTATTTGTGTATTTTTAAATTGAAGTTCAGCGATCGTTTCAACATGATCTTTGTCAAGCTGAAAACAGTCTACCGGGCAGACACTAATACAGATAGGCTCATCATAGATATTAACACACTCTGTACAACGGTCTGGATCAACAACATAGATTGGATCACCCTCTTCGATTGCTTCTGTCGGACATTCTTCACGACATGCATCACAGGCGATACACTCATCATTAATTAGTAGTGCCATATATTAGAACCTTATATTTAGCGTATCTTCACCTAAAAGTATAAATCACTTTTAACTGTTTTAGAGATACCTTTTGTTTATTGTTAGTGCGATTTATAGCAGAAGAAAGCTTGAAGTAATTTTAAACGTAAACATTTTTTTTTATCTTGAGAGATTTGTGCCAAAAATAAGGCTTATCTTAGTGGCAATATACAGTGTAATTTTGAGCGTAGAAGTAGTGAAGCGATTGCCCCTTCATTGTTTGCACGGTTCTTTATACTAAGTTCTCCTCCTAAAGCGTCAGCCGCACTTTTAGCGAGGAAAAGACCTAATCCTGCCCCGGACTTATTACCTTGACGTTTAAAGGGTGCAAAGAGATCAATACTTTCATCAATACCACACCCCTCATCAATAATCTCTATGAGTAGACCTTCATCATTAAGCGAGCTTTGTAAGATCACTTTTTTGCCTTCAGGGGTAAACTTGAGTGCATTTTGAAGGAGGTTTTGGATGATCTGGTTGAGTAAAGATTCTTGAAAAGTTGCCATAAATGCATCGGGTTGAAAACGCATAGCAAGGGCTTTGTGCTCAGACTCAGCAAGTAGAGCAAAGTCATTGGCTTTACGTTTTAAGACATCAATGACATCGGCTTGAACAGGTGTCTCTAGTTGGGCCCCTTCTTGACGTCCTATATTTAAGATACTTGCAACGATTGCATTCATCTCATCAATACTTCGATTACTGATCTTGATTGCTTCAATATACTCTTGTGGTTGGCGTATTTTGATGGTTGTTACTTGGTTTTTGAGTTTCATCACAGCCAACGGGGTCTTAAGCTCATGGGCTGCACCGATAAAGAGCTCTTTTTGATACTTTACAAAGTTTTGAATCCGTCCGATGAGATGATTGATACTTTCACCCAGGGGGATAAACTCATCAGGAAGTTCAGTGACAATAATCGGGCGAATCATATGCTCATTCATGTTAGAGAGTCTTTGGTTTAATCCCTTGATCGGAGCGATCAACATCTTTGAGAAGATGATGGCGTAGAGGATAACAAGCAAAAATCCAATGGCATTGATGATAAAGATAGAGTTTTGAATCTTTTTAAGGAGTTTGGCTGTGGGTGTGATATCTTTGGTAACTTTGATGTAGGTGTGCTCTTGTGCATCAAAAGGGTAGAGTAAAGAGAGGGTGGTATGAGCATCACGCTCTTGTTCTAATACCTCTACAGTGGCTTCAAGATCATGACGTTGTACTAACTCTACCGTTAAGCCTAAGAGTGCATCAGTACTGCTTTCTTGAGTATCTACGAGTGATTTGTATGAGATGATATTTTGTGCAAAAGTAAGAAGTTCTTCTTTTTTCTCTTCATAGATCGAAGATTGAATAAAAAGATAAAGAATAGAAGAGAAGATGATCATCAAAGCAACCGTTGCAATGATGAGTTGAACTAAGAAGTGTGAACGAATACTACGTTGTGAAAACAAAACAGATCCCTAAAAATAAGATTGGAGTGATTATAAAGATATTTTATCTGATTAATTATTAATGGAGCAATATATAATGAAGAAGGTGTCTGCTATAGCCCGAGGCTATAGTAGAGGTTTTATGCGTTTACTTCTCTTGGGAAGCAAAAACGGTATCCACGACGACGAACAGTCTCAATCGTAGTGATGTTTAGTGGCTTATCCATCTTTTGACGAATCTGATTGATCGCAACTTCGATAACATTCGGTGTTACAAGTTCCGGCTCTTCCCAGATCGCGTCAAGAAGTTGCTCTTTAGAGACAATCTGATCACGGTGACGTGCTAAATGTGTAAGGACTTCAAAAGGCTTACCTTTAAGTTCGATCTCAATGTTATTGTAGATGATCTTCTCTTCTTCTGGGTTGATCACAAGGTCATCGATCTCGATAATATTTGATCCACCAAAACGAAGTTGTGCTTCAATACGTGCAACCAATACATCAAAGTCAAAAGGCTTACGAATATAGTCATCTGCACCAGATTTAAGAGCAGTGATCTCACTCTCGTTGTCATCACGAGCAGAAAGAACAACAACCTTTGTTTTAGGTGTGTTTGTTTTGATATCAGGGATAAGATCAATACAATCACCATCTGGAAGCATCCAATCCATAAGAACTAAGTCATAGTTACGGATGTCAAGGTAGTACTCACCATCTTTTAATGTCTCTACAACATCACTTTGGTAACCAAACTCTTTTAGCCCTTCAGCCAATGTTCTGTTTAGTGTTACTTCATCTTCGATGATCAAAATACGCATATATACCTCTTTAACTGCGACCACTACTCATGTTTAAAACTTTGATATAGCTTTAAGGTCGTCTAAAATTTTGCGGAATTATAACACACTTTTAGGTTGATTTAAAGATAATTTAAAGAAAATTTAAAAATTGAAGGTTTCTGAGAGGGCTACTGTGCAGTTTGACATGATCTCTGGTTTTGATATTTTTAGGTAGAGTTTCTCTATTAATGGAAAGCTTTTTTTGAGGCTTTTTTGAAGTGATAGTAAGGCATCTTCAATGAGCTCAAACTCTTGAAGTTGCATCTGCTGTTGGATATGTTGAGAGACTTCAGCATAGTTAATGAAGTCATTGTTTGTATATTGATAGGTAATATTAAGATCTACAGTGACTTTTTGAGGGGTAGTGCGTTCAAAATCTAAAATACCAATAATGGTTTTAAATTCAAGATCTTGAATATGGACTTGCATTAGACAACGGCCTTCTCTTCGCCTTTGAAAAGACGTACGATGTTAGGAATGTGCTTATAAAACAAGATAATGGTGATGATTACGACAGGTGCATGCGCCATATCAGGATGAATAAAGTATGAACTTGTCAAAAGTGCTAAGACTCCAGTCAGTGAAGAGATCGATGAAATTTTTAGCGCCTTAGCCATAATCGCCCATACAACAACACCTATAAGGGTCTCAAGTGGCAACATAACGATGAGTACACCCATACCTGTAGCGATTCCTTTACCCCCTTCAAACCAAAGGTAAGGACTAAAACAGTGACCTACGACTGCTAAAACAGCAACGCCCCAAAGGGTTGCTTCAGGCATATCCATCATCATGGCTACAAGCAATACGACAATACCTTTAAGCGCATCAAGTAGTAGTGTAGCGGCACCGAGTTTTTTTGCGAGGGCTGGGTTACTCTCTTTGACAACACGTAAGACATTGGTGGCACCAATACTTTGTGAACCACTCTCTTTGACGTTGACTCCTGCAAAATACTTGGCCAGTAAAAGACCAAAAGGAATACCACCTACTAGGTAGGCAGCGAGGTAAAATTGCGCATTGATGTTAAATAAAAAATCCATTTTTGTATAAACCTTAGGTTAAAAGTGTGTGGATTTTACATAATTTTGGGTTATAAAGTGATAAATTTCAAAGAGTAGGTCGTCCACTTATGACAACTTAGCTATAATCGCGATACTAATTATGTTGTTATCTTACCTGCGTTGATAGGCCAAAGATGACAAGAAGCAAGGACGAAGTTTGAACTTTACAACTGAAGAGTTAAAAGCAAAGATAGTTGATTTAAAAGAGCGTCTTAATGTCACGGTAGTGGCACACTTTTATCAGCGTGATGAAGTGTTTGAGATGGGTGATATTACGGGAGACTCTTTAGAGTTGGCACGTAAGACTCAAGCTGATGATTCAGAGTTTGTACTCTTTTGTGGTGTGGCATTTATGGGCCAAAGTGTTAAGGTGTTGAGCCCTAACAAGCGTGTAGTGATGCCTAAGCTTGCTTGTTGTTCTATGGCGCGTATGATCGACTCTATCTATTATGATGATGCTGTTAAGGCGATGGTCGCTGATGGTATTGCAGAAGATAACATCTTACCTATTACTTATATCAACTCTAACGCTGATGTTAAAGCCAAAGTTGGAAAGATGGGTGGTATGGTCTGTACCAGCTCTAATGCCAAAGTAATCATCGAGACAGCACTTAAAGAGGGCAAAAAGATCTTGTTTGTTCCCGATCGCTGTTTGGGACAAAATATTGCCAACATGATGGGCTTAAAGTCTGCAGTTATTGGTGAAGATGATGATCTTGCAGGTGCTGATATCATCTGTTATAACGGTTTTTGTGCTGTACACCAACTCTTTAGTGTTGATGACATTAAGTTTTATCGTAAAAAGTACCCCGGTATTAAGATAGTGACCCACCCTGAGTGTGACCCCGCGGTATGTGATGCGAGTGACTTTGTTGGTTCGACTTCTCAACTTATTAAGTATATTGCAGATCTTGATCCGGAACAAAAGGTGGCGGTTGGTACAGAGTTTAATCTTGTAAACCGTCTACGTTCTAAAAACACTTATGTCCTTTCATCGACTAAACCAGAGTGTCCAACGATGAATGAGACAACATTAGAAGACCTTTACATTACATTGAAGTCTATTGAAGATGGTGAGCCACTCAATGAGATCGAGATCGATGAAGAGACACGTAAATGGGCAAAAGTGGCACTTGACAGGATGTTAGCGTTATGATCAAAAAATTTGTCCTTGAATCATTAGCAGAAGATGTCGGTCGTGGTGATCTTTATGCTTTGGTCTTTGAGGCAGTAGCTGCTTCTGCTAATATCAATGCCAAAAGTGATGGTATCTTAGCAGGACAGAAGTACTGTGATGTACTTGCTAAAGAAGAGGGACTTTTTATTACTTGGAACATCATAGATGGAGAGGCCTTTAGTAAAGGTGACTGTATTGCAGTTGTTGAAGCAGATTCTCACACTCTTTTAAGATGTGAACGCTCACTGCTCAACATGTTACTTCATGCCTCTTCTATTGCAACATTGACATATAAGTTTGCTGCTATAGTCAAGCCTTACAATACCCGTCTTTTAGATACACGAAAGACCCGTCCAATGTTACGTGTTTTTGAGAAGTATGCTACCCGTTGTGGTGGTGCAATCAATCACCGTATGGGCTTAGATGACTGTCTGATGTTAAAAGATACCCATCTCAAGACCATTACAGATTTGGATGCCTTTATGCAAGAGGCCCGTCAAAAGATCCCTTTTACTTCCAAGATCGAGATCGAAGCGGAGTCGTTTGAAGATGCTAAACGTTTTATGAAAGCGGGTGCAGATATTGTGATGTGTGACAATATGACCCCTGATGCATTGGCTGAGGTGGTTGTCTATAAAAGAGAGCACTATCCTCATGTTTTGTTAGAAGCCAGTGGTAATATCTCTCTTGATACGATAGAAGCTTATGCCGCGACAGGTGTTGATGCTATTAGTTCAGGGGCTTTGATTCATCAAGCCAACTGGATCGACCTTTCAATGAAAGTGAACTAAACATATTGTTCAAAGCGATAGAAAAAGCCCAACATATTGTTTTGATCACACATAAAAATCCAGATGCAGACTCTTTGGGTGCTGCCTCTGCCTTTTACACGCTTCTTATGCAATTGCATAAAAAAGTAACCCTTTTTTGTGTAAGTGAGCAGATCGATCCTCGTTTGGCATTTTTACCTTGGTTTGATAAGATGCGGCATCAATTTCCATCTAAAGCAGACCTTGCCATCAGTTTTGATTGTGGAGCGTATTCTCGTTTGGGCGTGGACGTTGCCATACCTTTGATCAATATCGATCATCATCAAAGTAACAGTGCTTATGGTGATATCAATCTGCTTGATATGAGTGCGATCAGTACGACACAGGTACTTTTTGAGCTGTTTGAAGCTAAAGATATCAGACTCAATCAAAAGATGGCGACAGCTTTATATGCAGGGTTAATAGATGATTCTAATGCATTTAAAAGTGATAAAACAGATGCTAGAACATTTAAGATGGCAGAAGCTTTAGTTCGAGCTAAAGCAGAGACCGGGTTATGCGTACAGGAGCTATTTCAACGAAGTTCGTTAGCAAAGTTAAGGCTTAAAGCTAAGATGCTTGCTGCTATGAGGCTTTTTGATGAAGGTCGTGTGGTAGTACATTTGGTAGATGCAGAGATGATCGCTGAAAGTGGTGCTAAAGAGGTTGATTGTGAAGATGCGCTTAATGAAAGTCTTCACCTTGTGAGTGTAGAGATTGCGTTGATGTTACGTGAGAACCGTGATGGAACGATCAAAGGCTCTTTACGTTCTAGTGTAGAACGAGATGTCGAAAAAATTGCAAAAGCTTTTGGTGGTGGTGGACATAAACATGCTTCAGGTTTTGATCTTGAAGCAGATGATCTTGAGTTATTAAGAGATAAGATTTTAAGTAAGATAAAAGAGGAAGTCAGATGAGAAAAAAGAGAAATTTCGGTTCAACAATGTTTACATTGCTATTTTTAGCCATTATAGGTGGAGTAGTCTACCTCTATAACTCGGTGATGTTTGAACGTGACAAACCTGTTATTAAGATTGAAAACAGTGGTTTTTGGAACCTTCGTGCCCCTATAGTCGTCTCGATTGATGATACTAGTGGTCTGCTCTCTTACAAAGTGACGCTCATTAGCGGTAATGAATCATTTGTCTTAAGTGATGAGCAGTTTGCACTGCCTCAAGCCAACCAACATTTAGAACTAAAAACACCACAACGTGCCTACGCGCTTAAAAACAGTGAAGTTAAGATCGTTGTGGAGGCTAATGATGCCAGTAAATGGAATTTTTTAGCGGGCAATAGTGCCAAAAAAGAGATTACCCTCTCTATTGATAAACGTCGTCCTTATGTTAGTGCGATTTCTGCATCGTATCGTATTATCAAAGGAGGCTCTGCTGTCGTTGTCTTTAAAGCTGAAGATGACAATATGAAAGAGTTTTACATTGAGACAAACTTTGGTAAGCGCTTTAAGCCACAACCTTTTTATAAAGAGGGATACTATATCTCATTGATTGCTTGGCCTGTAACACAGGAGCGTTTTAGTGCACATATTATTGCGGAAGATCTTGCCGGTAATATTGCTAAGGCTTCTGTTCCTGTAATCCCTTATAATAAAAGATATAAACTTTCTCATATTAACCTCAGTGATAACTTTATCAACGGTAAGGTCTCTGAACTGGCGTACAGTTATGGTGTAGAAGATGGAGCAGATGCTGTCGAACGATTTAAGTATGTCAATGAGAAGATGCGCCATGATAATGAAGCAGTGATACATGACCTTACTTCGGTTGTCAATGATACGATGGTGCGTAACTTTCCAATCAAAAAGATGTATCCACTCAAAAATGCAGCCGTTGTTGCAAACTTTGGTGATCACCGTATCTACTCATATAAAGGTACTGAGATCTCAGAAGCATATCACTTGGGCTTAGACCTTGCAAGTAATGCGATGAGTGAGATCAGATCTCAAAATCCTGCCATCGTGACCTATGCACAAGAGAATGGTATCTATGGAAATATGCCGGTACTTTATCATGGTCTAGGCCTTTATACGATCTATGGACACTGTTCAACGATGTTAGTCAAAGAGGGTGATAGCCTTCGTTCAGATGTTGCTGTTGCTAAAACAGGACGTAGTGGTTATGCTATGGGAGATCACCTTCACTTTGGAGTACTCGTTCAAGGGGTTGAAGTACGTCCACAAGAGTGGATGGACAGTGACTGGATTCGCAAAAGCATCACAGACCCAATGCGTGAAGCACGTAAGTTGATCAACCAACGTTAAAATATTTATAGACTTAGACCCGCGGTATCTACCGTGAGGTAGTAGTTTAATGCACCTTTCTCAATACCCTTTTTACTTTTTTAGATATAATACGCATAATTTAGTAGATTGTTAGGGCGTGAGAAGCCGCTTGGTTATGAAGGATTATAGTGACACAAACAACGATAAAAAAGCCAGTAGAATTAGTAGGGATCGGCCTTCACAAAGGTAATCCTGTACGTCTACGACTCGAACCACTTGAGGCGAACAGTGGCATTGTCTTTTACAGAAAAGATGTTGAGATCTCAATCCCACTCAAACCAGAAAATGTTGTTGATACCAAGATGGCAACAGTCATCGGTCGTGATGGACACTTTATCTCTACGATCGAACATCTTCTTTCTGCAGTATATGCGTATGGTATCGACAATCTAAAAGTAATCGTTGATGCTGATGAAGTTCCTGTAATGGATGGTTCAAGTGCCAGTTTTTGTATGCTTTTGGATGAGGCCGGAACCAAAGAGTTAGCCGTCTCTAAAAAGATCATTCGTATCAAAAAAGAGGTGAGCGTACGTGAGGGTGATAAGTATGTTAAACTTTTTCCTTCATCTGAGTTAAAGTATGACTTTACGATCAAATTTAAACATCCTGTCATTGATAAGCAAAGTTTTGTCCTAAACTTTAACAAAGATAACTACAAAAATGAGATTTCTCGCGCCAGAACTTTTGGTTTTTTACATGAGATGCAGTATCTTCAGTCCAAAGGTCTCGCATTAGGTGCTAGTCTAGATAATGCAGTAGGACTAGATGATAAAAAGGTGATGAATCCAGAAGGTCTGCGTTATGCAGATGAGTTTGTACGTCATAAGATCTTAGATGCTATTGGTGATATGTCACTGCTTGGTCTTAACTTCATAGGTTCATATGAAGCATTTGCGGGAAGCCATGATCTTAACCATAAATTAACATTAGCACTTTTGAAAGACCCTGAAAATTATGAAGTAATCGAACTTTCAGGTGTTGAAGAGAAGGAGATGGCTAAAGCTTATGCTTAGTGTCATTGTTATTGCTTTAAGTAAGCCTCTGCTCATCGGTATTTATAAAGATCAAAAGCTTATAGAGCAGATTGCGAGTGATGCAATGAGTTCAGAAGTGTTACCTGAACTTTTTAAAGATATTATGGCTCGATATACGATTGATAATATCATTTATGCGAATGGCCCTGGAAGTTTTATGGCCATTAAAGTGAGTTACATTTTTTTAAGAACGCTCTGTATTGTTAAAAATATACCCCTTTTAGCAACAGATGCTTTTTACTTTAACGACAATGCCCCTATCAAAGCAGTCGCAAAGCTCTATTTTGTTAAAAATAGGGACCTGATTGAGACCCAGACATTGAATGAAGCACCAGCTTCCACCTTTGCACTGCCTCAAAATATTGATTTAAATGATTTTAGTGACACCAGCGCCCCTTTTTATGGAATTGGCGCAGTAGGATAAGGATAAGTATTGACAATTAGTGTTCCCGCTACCAGCGCCAACCTTGGACCCGGTTTTGATTCGTTAGGATTGGCTGTAAGTCTACGTAACCGTGTAGAGTTCAAGCCTTCACGATTTTTTAGTGTCAGCATTAAAGGTGAAGGTGAAGGTAATCCACGTCTAAAAGGTAATAACCTTTTTGTATCAATCTTTAACGAACATTACAAACGTCTCACCAATAAGCGTCAAAACTATAAGTTCACTTTCTATAATAACATCCCACTTTCACGTGGTCTAGGAAGTTCATCTGCAGTTATTGTCGCAGCTATTGCTTCTGCACATGAAGCAGCAGGTGTTCGTGTTTCTAAACGCCGTATTTTAAACCATGCGTTAGTGTATGAGTCTCACCCCGACAATATCACACCAGCAGTGATGGGTGGCTTTAACGCTTCAACTGTAGAGAAACAGAAGGTCTTTTCACAAAAGAAACATCTGCCTGATTACATTAAAGCAGTTGTTGTCATTCCTAACAAACCGATCTCTACAGCGAAGTCACGTACAACACTTCCCCGTTCATACTCTAAAGAGAATGCTGTCTTTAACCTCTCTCATACTGCTTTGACCGTAGCGGCTTTTTTTAATGAAGATTGGGAGATGCTACGTTTGGCAACACAAGATCGCTTTCATCAAAAAGTACGTATGAAGATGCTCCCAGAGCTTTTCAGTATTCAAAAACTGGCGTATGAGCAGGGTGCACTGATGAGTACACTTTCTGGTTCAGGTTCGACATTCTTCTCAATGGTCTATGATGAAGATGCTAAAAAACTTAATGATCTTTTCTCTAAACAGTACCCAGATTACAGTGTAAAGACATTAGATTTCGATAACAACGGACTCATTACAGAACGTTAAGTTCTGAAATGCTCAAAAGCCAACTGGTTTTCAAGGAATAATTCGATATAATGGCGCCAAAAGTAAAGTATCCCCAACGAATGTGTGTTGTATGTAGAGACGTAACAGATCAGTCTGATCTGTTACGTCTCTCTTGTCATGATAAAAAATTTAACATATATTCAGGCACAGGGCGGAGTTTTTATCTCTGCTTTGGTTGTATCGAAGACGAGAAGCGTACTCTTAAAGGGCTCGCACGTCAATGCAAACATGGGGATATGAAATACCTGTCCACCCAATTAAAGGAGATCATCACTGATGTCAGAAAAAGTTAGAATACACGAGATAGCTACCGAATTAGGTATTACATCAAAAGAGGTTGTTGAAAAAGCAGCGGAGATGGGCTTAGTTGTCAAAGCAGCCTCATCATCAGTATCTATGGATGATGCAGAGAAGATTGCTAACTTTATTATCAATGGTGCACCGGCCCCAGAGCCAAAGAAACCAAAAATTGTCGTGAAAAAAGCTCCAAAAGCGGAAGCACCTAAAGAGGAAACTCCAAAAGAGGAACCTAAGGTTGAAGTTACTGAGGCACCTAAAAGTGTTGAAGTCAAAGAGACAAAAGTAGAAAAAGTTCCAGAGAAACCAGCACCAGTAGTTGAGACTAAAAGCGAAGAGAAAGCTAAAGTTGAGACAAAAGAGGCTGCTGCTCCAAAAGTAGAAGCTGTTAAAAAACCAGAACCGGTAAGTACACTTAAGAGTGTTAAACCGATCAAACGTTCAGGTCTTAAGATTGTTAAGAAGAAAAAGCCGCGTATTGATACAAGTGCAAATGCTTCGGCAGAAGCTTCTGCAGCAGCTGCAAAGATCTCTAGCTATGGTAAGGTCAGTGAAGATGTTCTTAGAGAGCTTCAAGACCGTAAAAATAGAAAGCGTTCTAAAGGTGCAGCAACTTCTAAAAAGAGTGCTGGACAATCGATTGATATCTTTGGTGGCGGAATGTCAGATGTCTCTATGGATTATGAAGCAGACGAAGTTGTACTTCTTGATCTTAAAGAAATTGACAAAGAGGTTCCTAAAGAAGAAGTACGTAAGCCACGTCAGCCAAGACCAGCAGGTCGTAATGGTAATGCTAATCGTAGACCAGGTAACCGTAACCGTCAAGTAAGTCGTGGTAAACGTAAGAAGTATACTAAGACGATTGAAGAAGAGGTGATCACTCACGTTGAGATTCCTGAAGATATTCGTGTTTATGAGTTTGCAGAAGCTCTTGGACGTACGATGTCAGAAGTCATCAAAGTCCTTTTCGAACTTGGAATGATGGTAACGAAAAATGATTTCTTGAAAAAAGATGAGATCGAGATCTTAGCTGAAGAGTTTGAAGTTGAAGTAACGACTATTGATCCTCGTGATGCGTTTAATTACGAAGAAGAGTATGATGAAGCTGAAGTTGAAGAAGATCCTAACTTGGTAGAACGTCCTCCAGTTATTACGATCATGGGTCACGTTGACCATGGTAAGACTTCACTTCTTGATGCCATCCGTAATGCACGTGTTGCTAATGGTGAAGCAGGTGGAATCACACAGCATATTGGTGCATACTCTATTGAGAAAAATGGTAAGCAGATCACTTTCTTAGATACTCCGGGTCACGCGGCCTTCTCTGCTATGCGTAAACGTGGTGCTGATGTTACTGATATCATCATTATTGTTGTTGCGGCGGATGATGGTGTGAAGCCTCAGACAAAAGAGGCAATCAAGCATGCTAAAGAAGCAGGTGTTCCTGTTATCGTTGCGGTTAACAAGATGGATAAAGAGTCTGCTAATCCTGAACTGGTTAAAGGTCAGATGGCAGAGCTTGAGATGACACCTGTTGATTGGGGTGGAGATGTTGAGTTTATTCCTGTTTCTGCAAAAGCGGGTACAGGTATTGATGATCTTCTTGAGAACATCCTACTAACTGCTGAAGTCCTTGAGCTTAAAGCAAATCCAACTGCAATGGCTAAGGCTGTTGTTGTTGAGAGTACTATTGAAAAAGGACGTGGACCAGTTGCAACTGTCATTGTTCAAAATGGTACACTAAAAGTGGGCGACAACGTTGTTTGTGGTTCTGCTTATGGTCGTGTTAAAGCGATCGTCAATGATCAGAAAAAGATGGTGAAGTCACTGGGCCTTTCTGATACAGCAGTGATTGTTGGTCTTAACGTTGTTCCACCTTCAGGTGAAGTCATGATCGCAATGAGTTCTGACAAAGAGACACGTGAACTAGCAACGAAACGTGCTGAGTATGACCGTATGAAAGAGCTTTCTGCAAGTACAAAGACATCTCTTGATGAGCTTACAGCATTGATTGCAGAGGGTAACTTGAAGCAACTTAAAGTTGTTCTTAAGACAGACGTACATGGTTCACTAGAAGCTATTAAGACAAGCCTTATGGAACTTCGTAATGAGGAAGTCAAAGTTGAGGTTATCTCATCTGGTGTAGGTGGTGTAACTGAGAATGATGTTGAGTTGGTAAATAACTCAGAGAACTGTGTTCTTTTAGCATTCAATGTACGTCCTACAGGTGCTGTCAAAGCATCAGCGAAGCAAAAAGGTGTTGAGATCCGTACTTATACGATCATCTATCAACTACTAGATGATATTACGGGTATGTTAACGGGTATGATGGCTCCAAAGTATACTGAAGAGCACTCTGGTCAAGCAGACGTACGTGATACTTTCAAGATTCCTAAGGGAATGGTTGCAGGTTGTATGGTTGTTGATGGCAAGATGGTTCGTGGAGAACTTGTTCGTGTTATTCGTGATGGTGTTATTATCCATGAAGGTCAGCTTGATTCACTTAAGCGTTTCAAAGACGATGTTAAAGAGGTTGGTAAAGGCCTTGAGTGTGGTGTTGTACTTAATGGTTACGAAGATGTTAAAGTTGGCGATGTTATCGAAACATTCGTTAAAGTTGAGCAAAAAGTAGAACTTTGACACCTGCTGAGATAAAACTCAAACGTTTTGACTCCATTTTGGGTGAGTTAATCCCAGAAGCCCTATCACAACTCAGTGATGCACGCCTTCGTGAACTTGATGTCATTGAAGTACGTTGTTCAAAGGGTCGTGATGATGCTAAGGTCTATCTTGATCCTAGTATGTACTCCGAAAAAGAGCAAAATGAGTTACTGCGTCAACTCAAAAAAGCCCGTCCAATCATAGAGACACACTGTATGAAAGATCAAGGGTGGTTTCGTTCTCCAACATTGAAGTTTGAGTTTGATGCACAGCTAGAACAGAGCCAAAAAATAGAAGATCTCTTTAAACAGATCGCTAAGGAGCGCAAAAGTGAGTCTTGAATCTGATATCAAAAGTATGGTCGAGTCTTTAGGACTTAAGATCTACGATACGGTTACCGTGACTGAGTTTGAAGAGACGATCTACCGTATTAATATCTCTTCAACAACTGAAGATGCTGTCTCTATGGACCAGTGTGTAGAGGTAACTAAGATGATCTCTCCACTGCTAGATGTAACATCTCCTGTACGTGGTGAGTATCGTTTAGAGGTAAGTTCACCTGGTATTGAGCGTAAGTTAAAGAATTTAGAACATTTTTCTTGTTCTTTAAGTGAAAAAGTAAAACTTGTCATGAATGATAAAGAAAAGCTCAAAGGTACATTAATGTCTGTTGAAGGTGATAAGATCACTATTGAGACAGAAGAGGGTGAAAAAACAGTCGCTTTTAAAGATATTAAAAGTGCTGGAACCTACTTCGAGTGGTAACGCGTTAATGCTTCTTCATGGCCCCTCTCCAATGCAAGTGGCCATTGACTCCGCTTGGGAGTTCCAAGGTCTTACCTTTCCAAACCCTGCTGTAGGTGCTGTTGTTGTTGATGCCCATGGTAGCATGATAGGTGTTGGTGTTCATGAACGTGCTGGCATGCCTCATGCTGAAGTTCATGCCCTTCAGATGGCCTACAGCAAACTAAGTGGTGAGAGTGGACAACTCTGTTTAAGCAGTTCTGCTGAAATCCACGACTTTTTAATCCAAAATCATAATGATCTTTTTAAAACATGTAGTATCTATGTTACTTTAGAACCTTGTGCCCATCATGGTAAGACACCCTCTTGTGCTAATCTCATTAAAGCTTTAGGGCTTAAAAAGGTAGTGATAGGCCAAGTTGATCCAAATGCTGAAGCTACAGGGGGTATTGCACTGCTTGAGTCTGCAGGTATTGAGATAGAACTTCAAGCGTCTGCAGAAGCTGCCGCCCTCTTAAGACCTTTTAGTACATGGCAGAAGAAGCCTTATGTAACTTACAAATGGGCACAACGTCTAGATGGTAGTATAGATGGTGGTACCATCTCTTGTGAAGCGTCACGTCGGCAGGTACATACCATGCGTGATGTCAGTGACTTGATTGTTATTGGTGGATCTACAGTACGTGAAGATCGACCGACTTTAGATGCAAGGTTGGTAGATGGACGTGTTTGTGATGTCTTGATCTATTCGCATCAAAAAGAGTTTGATAAAGAGATCCCACTCTTTAAAGTTCAAGGACGTAAGGTCTACATCGAAGAGAGTCTTGAGCGTATCAACAGTTATAAAAATATCTTGATTGAGGGTGGTCCAAAGATGTTTGAGGCCACTAAAGAGATTGTAGATAGCTACCTGAGTTTTGTTGCACCAAAGAGTGGTGGTCGTGTCAGTTTTGCTACTTCAAAAGAAGATTTCGATATTATCCATTCACAAACAAGTGGAAGTGACTTGATGCTATGGATGCAGAGAAAAAAAAAGTATAGAGAGTAGAGCTAAAAGATGGAAAAACAAGAAAAAATCGTAAGTATGTTCGATGATATTGCACCAACATATGACAAAGCAAATCGTGTGATGAGTATGGGTGTTGATCGTAGTTGGCGTAAAAAAGGGTGCGATAAAGCCTTTGGGTTTTACGGTAAAGATAAGATCGACCTTGTTGTAGATGTTGCCTGTGGTACAGGTGATATGATGGATTACTGGCGTAAGCAAGCACAAGCCAATACCATCACAGTAGATAAGCTTTTAGGTGTTGATCCTTCTGAAGGTATGGTAGGCGTAGGGCGCGAGAAGTTTCCAGAGTTTGACTTTGTCATCGCTCCTGCTACTGAGATCCCTTTGAAAGATGCTGAGGCTGATATGCTCTCGATCTCTTATGGTATTCGTAACGTCGTAGAACGTCAAAAAGGGCTAGGTGAGTTTAACCGTGTCTTAAAACAAGGCGGTATGGTCGTCATCTTAGAGTTTATGAAAAATGAGAACCCGTCACTTTTAGGCAAGATACGTGATTTTTATATGAACAGAGTCTTACCTAAAGTGGGTGGTTTTATCTCTAAAAACCTTGAAGCATATGAGTATCTTCCGAACTCTATTGAGGACTTTTTAACGGTTGCTGGTATGCAGTCAGAACTTGAAGAGGCAGGTTTTGAGATCATGTATACAGAGAGCTTCTCTATGGATATCTCAACACTGATCATTGCTCGAAAAAAGTAAGTCTTAACTTTGCAGACCCCCATCACCGTCTCTATACTCAATGAGCAGATTAAGTCTCTTTTAGAGACGACCTTTATGCAAGTGAGTGTAGAGGGTGAACTCTCTCGTATTACCCACCATAACTCAGGACATATCTACTTTACGCTCAAAGACAGCAGTTCATCTATTAGTGGTGTGATGTTTCGAGGTAATGCTTCGAAGTTGAAGTTTAGACTTGAAGAGGGGCTCAAAGTTGTTATCACCGGAGCCATTACCCTTTATGCTCCGCGTGGAAGTTACCAGATCAATGCTTTTAACATCGAACCAGCAGGTCATGGTGCTTTAGCGCTCGCTTTTGAGCAACTCAAAAAAGATCTAAGTGACAAAGGTTATTTTGACGAAAAGATCAAAAAGCCAATGCCCAAGTTTGCCAAACGCATTGCTCTCATCACTTCTGCAACGGGTGCTGCCTTGCAAGATATGCAACGTGTGGCTGCGCAGCGTTGGCCTTTGGCACAACTTTTTGTTTATGATGCTTTAGTTCAGGGTGAGAGTGCTAAGTATGATATTGTCTCTGCTATAGAAGCTGCAGATGCCCAACATTTTGATGTTATGGTGGTCAGTCGTGGTGGTGGGAGCATGGAGGATCTTTGGGCCTTTAATGAAGAGATGGTAGCAGATGCTATCTTCCACGCTCAGACCCCCGTAGTCTCAGCTGTAGGTCATGAAATTGACTGGTTGATCTCTGACTTTGTAGCAGATCTACGTGCTCCGACACCAAGTGCTGCGATGCAGATGATCTTGCCTGATCAAAATGAGTACCTCTTAAGCCTTGATGCCATGATGACCCAGTTTACGCAAGCCCAACACCAAAAGCTTTTTAACGCCAATGAGACCATCACCCATCTTAAAAGTGCCTATGCCCAACACTCTATTGACCAACGCATCACTAATGCTTTAGAGGAGATTGGACAGTTAAAGATTCGTATGAGACAGAGTGTGGAGTTTAAACTAGAATCTGCACAGAGAGTTTTGACTCCTGTACGTGAGCAACTTGAACAACAAAGTAGAGTACGGTTACAACAAAAACAGCAACAACTACAGAGCGTGATGCAAGCACTTCAGGCACAAAACCCTAAGCATAAAAGTAAAAAAGGGTATGCTCAGATTACTCAAAACAATCAGTTGATTGATATGAATAAACTTCAAGATGGTGCCCAGTTTGAGATGTTAAGTAGTGAAAAGAAGATCACAGCTCAAGTTTTACATATCGAAGAGATCCACTAACGACCTCTTATTCTCTGTGCAACAACAAAAAGTTATATGATATCAGCATGAAATGTTATGAATAAAGCTCTTTTGTATATGGCCTGTTTGTTTTTACATGCTACTGTTTTGACAAAGATAAACAGATAGGGAGATAGTATGGCTAAGATATCACGAAGAGGTTTTTTCAAACGCGCAGCAGTTATGGGAGCAATACCACTAGTGGCCACTGCACAAGAGCACAAAGAAGCACCAACATTAAAATTTGTTCATATTACGGACTCTCATATGGACCTAAGTGACAGCGATAGTGTTGAAGCGATGAAGCTAATGGTTCGTTTTATGAACACAAACTATAAAGATCTTGATTTTGTCCTTTTTGGCGGAGATAACTTTAACAACAATGTACCGGGCAATAAAGATGCTATGGTTTTTAAAGAGATCATTGAGCAACTTCCTTGTCCTGCTTATGTGGTAAGAGGCAATAAAGAGTCCTCTCCTGCTAAAGACCAGAGTATTGATCTCTCTGAGTTCAAGAAGATGTTTTTAGATCATGAAGAGATGCATGTTGTAGGTAAAGATTGGAAGATCGAGCAAAAGGGCTACCTTCTTTTAGGTTTAGATAGCTGTATTGAAGGTCAAAACAATGGGCTTTACACTCAAGAGACCATCGCTTTTGCAGATAAGGCACTTCGAGAGGGTAAGCCAACGATCATCTTAAATCATCACCCCTACACTAACTACTGGGGTGGTACAGAAAAAAAAGATCTTCATAAATATGTGCTCAACAATACTCAAGAGGTTCAAGATCTTCTTTTTAAGTATGATAACCTCATTTTAACACTCTCTGGACACAAACATATTGACTCTGTTACTCAGATCAATCAAGCTAAGGTCATTGTCACACGTGGTTTTATCCGTCCTCTTGATCTTGATATGTTTCCGATGCGTTATGTTGAGATCACAGGTAGTAAGATTCAAGAGAAGATGATCTATACTGCTTGATATTATGTTTGAACACCATTTTCACACTATATGACAATATAATCTTAAAAACAGAAGAAGGAATATGATGCAAAACCAATTTGTAAAAGCGATGGATTTTAGACATGCCTGTAAGGCGTTTGACACGAGTAAGAAGATCTCAGATGAGAAGATGAACTATATTGTAGAGATGGGGCGTAAGTCACCCTCATCATTTGGTATGGAAGCATGGAAGTTCCTGGTCATCACCAATGAGGCGTTAAAAGCAAAACTGAGACCACTCTGTTGGGATCAAGAGCAGATCACTTCATGTTCACATCTTGTTGTTGTCTTAGCGGGTATTGATAGTGTTAAAGTTGAGTCAGGTGAGGTAAAGAAGCGTTTTGCAAGACGGGATATGCCTCAAGAGTCACTAGACTTTTATATGGGGCTTTATGCTGGACATATGGCAGACACCTTGGCTTCAGATGATAAGATCTACGCTTGGACAGCACGTCAAACCTACATTGCAGCAGCCAATATGATGAGTGCAGCAGCATTTGAAGGTATAGACTCTTGTCCGATTGAAGGTTTTGATAAGAAGGGAGTTGAAGAGGCGCTTAACTTGGATGTCTCAAAGTTTCAAGTGGCACTTGTACTACCGTTTGGCTATAGAGTCAACGAACAGAGCGAGCAGTTACGTCTGAGTGCTGATGCCGTTATTGAGTACATCAAGTAGGTTGTTATAAGTCAAGAAACTCTTTTGAGACCTTGGCTATACTCAGCCCAAACCTTTAAGGAAGACAGATGAACTATCCCAATTTTTTTGATGAAGTAGAGACCATTACTTTACAAGATCCTCTTTCAGCAGTACTTGGTACGTTTGAGCAGGGCCTTGTCACCTTTAACTACTTAGATGTGGTCAAAGCAGCAGGACATAGCTGTCCTACAGTAGGGGGTGCTTACTTGATGACACTCAAGGCACTTAAAGCACTTTACCCTAATGAAACACCGGTACGTGGTAACATCAAAGTGGCTTTCTCAGAACAACAAGATGAGGGGGTTGCTGGTGTTATTGGTAATGTGATCTCTCATATTACGGGAGCAACAGACAAGAGTGGTTTTAAAGGTCTTAACGGTAAGTTTGCCCGCCACTCTCTGATGGACTTTGGTGTTGGTGTTAGTGCAAGTGCTCGTTTTAGCCGTGTAGATACAGGTGCAAGTGTAGAGGTGTTTTATAATCCTAATGTTGTACCTCCACTACCTGATATGCAGCCTTTGATGCAAAAAGTGATGAGCGGTTCCGCAGAGCCTGAGGATATTAAAGCCTTTGGTATCTTTTGGCAAGAGCGTGTTGAGCGTATCTTGATCCATAACAGTGACAACAGTGAACTTATCTCAACGAAGTAGCTTTTAAAGTCGTATTATGGGTTGGACATGTCAACATGATTTTCAAGGCTACTGCAAACTTCTCAAGAAGGTCTGTGTCCCTGGGATGAAAGGGTGCATCATCAAAAAAGCCGATAATGTCACCTTTAGTGGTCGTGAAGATCTTCATGACTATAGTGATGAGCAAAAAGAGGAGCCCATAGACTTTGCTGCCTTAGCGAAAAGTCATTAAGTAGGCTATAATGCCATACTTAAAACAAAAGAGCTCTTATGTCTACAAATCACTTCTCCACACTCCCTTTAGCCCCTGAACAACTTCAAAACTTAGAGAACCTTGGTTATAAAGAGATGACCCCTATTCAAGCGGCTTCTCTTCCTTTAACCCTTGCGGGTGAAGATGTCATCGCTAAGGCAAAGACGGGAAGTGGAAAGACTGCTGCTTTTGGTCTTGGGATGTTACATAAACTTGATGTCAAGCGTTGGAAGATCCAAGCTCTTATCTTATGTCCCACCCGTGAGTTGGCAGACCAGGTTGCTTTAGAGCTTCGTCGTTTGGCCCGTTTTCAACATAACATCAAGATCTTGACCCTTTGTGGTGGCTCTCCACTGACACCTCAACGCATCTCGCTTGAACATGGTGCTCATATCATCGTGGGTACACCGGGTCGTATTCAAGATCATATTGGTAAAGATACGATTGATTTGAGTCATGTAGAGACTTTGATCTTAGATGAGGCAGACAGAATGCTCGATATGGGCTTTTTGGATGAGGTTAAACTTATTGTTGATGAGATGCCTAAAAAGCGTCAAACGATGCTCTTTTCAGCAACATATCCAGAGGCCATTGAGAAGTTTAGTCAGAGTATTATGAATGATGCCAAACATGTGAGTGTGACAGAACATGAAGTCAAAGCAGACATTAAACAGCTCTTTTACAAAAGTACTCCAAGTGAAAAAGATGCCCATCTTTTACAGCTACTTATTGATCAACAAGCAACTTCGACCATTGTCTTTTGTAATATGAAGGTGACGTGTGATGAGGTGAGCCAATACCTTAATGATGCAGGTCTTTATGCATTACCACTTCATGGTGATCTTGATCAAAAGGATCGTACGGAGATCTTGGCACTCTTTAGTAACGGTAGTGCCTCTGTTTTGGTTGCGACTGATGTTGCAGCACGTGGTTTGGATATCAAAGACCTTGACTTGGTTGTCAACTACGATGTACCAACTCAAAGTGAGGTCTATGTACACCGTGTGGGTCGTACCGGTCGTGCTGGTAAGAGTGGTGTGGCACTCTCTCTTTATACTTCACGTGAAAATGATAAGCTTAAAGAGATCGAAGGTGAGATGGGTATGAGTCTCTCTTTTGGTGATTATGGTACGCTCAAACAGCGTGAGGTCTATGCTCCAAAGTATACAACTTTACGTATTGATGGAGGAAAGAAAGATAAGCTTCGTCCGGGAGATATTGTGGGTGCTTTGACTTCAAGTAAGAAGATCTCTGGAAGTGAGATTGGTAATATTAGTGTTGGTCCGATTCGTTCTTATGTGGCGGTTGAGAGAGCTAAGGCTGAGATTGGGTTTGTTTTGATTCGTGATGGTAAGATGAAGAATCGTAAGTTTCGGGTGACTTTGTTAGATTAGGATTTTTTTGTTTTAATTTTTAGGTTAAATACTTTTGCCGTTGTAACTTTGTCTCATAACCCTCATACTTTTTCACTGTTGAAAACTGATAATGTCATATAAGTGACTTAGGTAGTTCATTAGAATGATCACCTAAAATGAGCAGACGTGCTCATTTGGACGAAGGTAGTAAGTAAAACCCTTCATAAACTTCATAGTGTCCGGAGGGTATAGCTCTTCTTTTTTTGCCGTTAGCTTTTTTTCTTGAGCTAGCAAGAAAAAAAGGTGACATCCTAAATGATATAAAGACAATAAAAGAAGTTAGAATCATCAAGCAGTTGAAGTATAAAGAAGAAATTACTTTGGATTTTGAAGAGGTCAAGCTTCTTTATTTAGGTCGAATACTCTTATCTTTGAACTTTAATCTCATAACTCCCATACTTTTTTACACCGCAAAAAAAGTATGCAAAAAAGCTCTCGGAGCGGCTTCGAGGTCGATAGCTATCGACTCCCTTCTCTACGTAAAACCAATGACTAAAAACTGCAGACTCACTACGTTCAAACAAGTGCAGTTTTCTTAACGTAATTGCTCTTACTTCGTTCAGCTCTGTAGATACTCCGAAAAAAGCTAAGCGGTAACGCATTGATTAATGTTAAAACTCTGTTTTAATCCCTGCCCAACTGTAAGATGGTTTTAAGTGTAGGTGTCGTAAAAATACCATTTACCATTTACCATTTACCATTTACCATTTACCATTTACCATTTACCTTGCCAAAGGCAACGCTCTAATCCTACTAATCCCATAAATCTGTGGGAAAACTGCTCTTGCTCTTTAATTCAACATTCAAAACTCAACACTCAACATTGCCGAAGGCTCGCTCTTCCCATTTACCAT
>Ga0256826_1000270_pt1 | contig 29964 bp, 33 predicted proteins | sample CV79metaG_FD_185975 | JGI IMG/M metagenome (GOLD analysis project Ga0256826, IMG submission 185975) | Hydrothermal vent microbial communities from East Pacific Rise, Pacific Ocean - CV79 | ecosystem: Environmental > Aquatic > Marine > Hydrothermal vents | place: Pacific Ocean: East Pacific Rise...
TACCCCTTAATGTCATACTCGCCAACCGTTCCTGCACCAAAGTCAAAGTAGCCTTTTTGATGGATATGAAGATGCCCTGAACTTCTCGCTACTCCTGTTTTGATGCCGTTGTTGATGCTCGATACAAAAGAGCCAATCAGCAGTGAAGCAAACCCACCAATGGCAATCGCCAAAAGGCTTAAAAGCGTTCTTCGTTTGTTTCGCATGGTGTTTCTAAATGCTATTTTTATACTATTTAACATCTTCTCTCTCCTTTAAGTACATAATCATAGTAGGTGACACATTTTAATGAAATGAGTTTGCCTTAGATTTGTGCATAAATAGACGAAGGACTAGCCTTAGCTAATTCGAGTCTATTTATGTGCAAAGATGAGGCAAAACCATTTCACCCTACGGGCGACAAGAAAAAGGCACATCTACTGCGTTAGATTTTCTTGAATTAGCTAAGGCTAGTCCTGCAAAAATCTGCCTTGTACCTGTACCTTTTTCTTGTCGTTAAAATATGTCACCTACTATGGTTATGTACTTAGCTCTCCATCACTCAATATAAAAATCTTATCAGCCATATACATAATCTCCGTATCATGAGTCACAAAGATAAAAGTGGTCTTGTATCGTTTTTGCATCTCTGCCATTAATGCTAAGATTTCGTTGCTAGTACTTGAGTCCAAATTGGCTGTTGGCTCATCGGCTAAAACTAAAGAGGGTTGCTTGACCAACGCTCTAGCTATCGCTACCCTTTGGCGTTGACCACCACTTAGCTCTGATGGAGTATGTTTCTCTAAACCTTGCAACCCTACAGCCTCTATCATTGCTTTTACTTTTTTTTGTCGCTCCTCTTTTGGCTCGTTTATCATAAGCAGTGGATATTCGATATTCTCGTAGACATTTAGTACAGGCATTAGGTTAAAGTTTTGGAAGATATGACCGATATGTTTGGCTCTAAAATCTGAGAGGTCATTGTCATTTAGCTCATTAACCTTAATACCATTAATCTCTAACTCTCCATAAGTTGGGGTGTCTATCGCTCCAATAAGGTTTAGAAGTGTGCTTTTTCCACTTCCTGATTTACCTACAATGAAAGTGAAGGACTCTTTTTTTACTGAGAAGTTTAGATTTTTTAGAGCTTTGATTTCGTGTTCGCCTAGGTAGTAGCTTTTGTGGATGTTTTTGAAGGATATGATTTCGTTTTTCATTGGGTCTCTCCTAAAGTATATTAAGAGAATTATAGATTATTTAATAGAAGAAAGCTTTTCCTAAATTGCTAAGTTAAAATTTATCCTCGTACCAATGCCACTGGATAAACCCCATAGGTTTTAAAAAAGAGTTTTGAAAAATAGCCCTGATGTTTGTACCCTACTCTTTTGGCTATCTCACCGACGGTTAAATTTTCCTCTTTAAGCAACAAATTTGCTTGTTCCAACCGTAATTTTTGTACATAGTTGCGCAGTGTACTCTGATAAACTTTTTTAAATACCTTTTTTAGTTTTGATTCATTGGTGGCACAAAGATGAGCCAACTCTTTAATGGTAGGCGGTGTAATGAAGCTTTCTAGCAAAATAACTTTGGCACGATGGGCTAAGACTCGCTCTTCTTCGACAATCTGTTCATTGACAATATCTATAAGCGAAAAACAATGGATCATAAACTCTGTCACCCGATGCTCTGCTTTGATACTTTGCATTCGTTCCGTACTGCTTACGGTTAAAAGTTTTTCAACAATATAAAGACTCAACGCATCAATCGCTTGTCGATTAATTTCTTCTAGGCTTACCTCATGTTGTAACTTCTCATAAAGAAAATCTACGGGTTCACTTTTTTCACCACTAAGGTACCTTTTTAGAAAAAAATCAGCAATAAAGAGGATAAGAACATTTGTTCTTGTTGCCTTTTCCATCACCAACTCCATCTCTTGCCGTGAGGAGCAGTACACTCCTATTTCTCCTGCTTTAAGTCTTATTTTTTGATCGTTATTATGTTCATAAAAAGTAAAATCTCCCTCCTTAACCATCACAATCATTACCATTCTGTCTATATTGTTTAATATTAGTTTTTTACTTCTATTACAAAGATGAGCATCGACAAAAACAACCCCATTAGAGATATCTATGCGATTTATAAACTCATCTTTCAATGCAAAAAGATTACTTATTTTATAACGTCTATCGGTAATGTTAAAAAAGAAACTGTCCATGACTATAATCCATAATAATCTCGAACACGACGTTCAAAATCTTCATCACTTAACTCTTTTTTCATCGGAATAAATTTCTTAGCTTTTTCTCCTGCTGTAATTCGTGCTAAAAAATTCTCATTTTCTATAATCTCTAATATTCTTGTTGCTACCTCATCGGTACTGTTTCCATGATTTATCTGGTCAACAATAACAGGAGCCAAATGAGAGACTAACTCTTTGTAAGGAGAGTTTTTACTAAAAGTTTGTTGGTTTAATACCAGATTCTTTTTAGCGAAGTTCGTATTGAAGAAACCTGGCATAATAGAATGTACACGTATGTTAAAATCTTTTAACTCATAACGCAATGAATCAGTAATACCTTCTACGGCATATTTACTGGCATTATAGAGCGTAAAAAGAGGTAAACCTATCTTCCCAAGAAAGGAGCTAATATTAATAATAACCCCATAGTTTTGCTTTCTCATTTTAGGAATAACTACTTTACATACCCGTAATATAGCAAAAACATTAACATTAAATTGGGCAAACATCTCCTCCTCTGTAACCTCTTCAACCGTGGAAACCAATCCATATCCGGCATTGTTAATTAACACGTCAATAGATTCTATAGATTGCAATGCTTTTTCAACACTTTTTACATCTGTTACATCTAATTTTAGAGCCGTAATATTTTCTATATCAAAAAGTTTTTCAGGTGTTCTTGAACCTGCATAGACATGAAATCCCTGCTTGGCTAAAAAGAGGGCAGTTGCTCTCCCCATGCCTGAACTTGCACCTGTAATAAAAACTACTTTTTGATTATTATTCATGTTATATTGTAGTTAAACTCTTCAATCATAAAATTGATAATTATCAATTACTTTAAATAAGTAACAAGATACAATAATATTAAATAACATTTAGGAGATAGTCATGGATGCTACACACTACTATAACCCTCAAGGTGAAGAGATACTTGACGAAGGAATTTTTGGTGGTGCACCCACAGGATATGTTGATTTTAACCGTTCTAAGTACAAATGGGACAGTAACATCTATGACTTAATGAATGCCAATACATGGTTCCCTTCTGAAGTTAATACCAGCTCCGAAAAGAAAAATTTTGAGAAATTAACGGACAATGAACAATCTATCTATAAAATGACCTTTGCACAATTAAGTTTTAATGACTCTGCACAAGAAGAATACCTTAGTGACTTTAGACGACTGGCAAACAATCGTTTGGTTAAGTCGGTTATCTCTTTACAAATTATGCAAGAGGTAAACCACTCTAAAAGCTATGCTGTTTTACTTGATGCATGTGGGAACTCTGATGAAGTTTTTAACCTTTATAAACATGACGATGCACTTAACCGTAAAAATCAACAAATTGCAGAACAATTCGCCCGTTATATTGACGGTAGTTCTGTTGATAAAATGCTACTTTCTGCCATGGCAAGTGTTAACTTAGAAGGTATTTATTTTTTACTTGGTTTCTCATACATCTATCTTCTAGGAGACAAAGTACCCGGTGCAAGAGACATGATTAAATTCATAGCCAGAGATGAACTAAACACACATCTCCCTCTTTTCGCTAATATTTTTAAAACCATTCAAAAAGAGAATAAGATTTTAACTTCCACCATTGATTCTGCCTATACCATGATTGAGGATGCGGTAAAAATAGAGCTTGAATATGGTAATTATTTACTAAAACGTTATCCCATCATGGGCGTAACTCCAGAACTTATGGAGCACACTGTTCACAACTATGCGAATGAAAGACTACGCAGAATTGGATTAAATCCCATTTTTAAAGAGAGCAACAAAACATACCTACAAAAACTGGTGACAAAACATTTAGAGATGAATGAAGTTAAGAGTAATTTCTTTGAGAGTAATGTGGCAAATTATGCTAAATCAAGTATAAATTTAGATGATTTTTAAAATTTATTAAGCATCTTTTCTAATTGCTTAACTGTAATATTATGTTCATAAAGAGGCGTACTTAAAAAAGTCTCTTTTTGAGAATCTACCATAAAAAGTGTTGGAAAAAAAGTAGTATAATAAAGTTCTATAGGATAACTCTGATCTCCTTCATATGTTACAATAACCGTTACGAATTTTTTATTTATTTTATCTATATAAGGTTGATTCATAAAAGTCTTAACAATGATCTCATTACAAAGAAGATTTTTTTCTTTTACTACTAAAACCAATAATGGTTTTTCTTCATCATATGCTTGTTGCAATGATTTATCATAAATACCTTGCCAACGAACATGATTGGGAAAAGCAAAGAGAGGAAAAAACAACAAAAGCATCAATAAAATACTTTGTTGCTTCATCATAAACTATTTTTTACTCTCTTTTTTAGGACTTTCAGGCATCTGATAAATAAAAATACCAGAAGGGTGTTTAATCTGATAAATTTCACGTTCTAAAAACCACTCTGCGGTATTAATGACATTGACTTTATTTTGATCTCTTGCTTCACCCTTACCATTCACCGAAACATAAAGCGAATCATCCATTTCAGACCATCGAACATGGAGTATTTTACCTTTAAAGGTAAACGTTTGAATAATTTTTAATGTTTTAGTATCTACTATTTGAATGGTAGGAAAATCTTTACCTGAAAAAGTAACAGCCAAATATTTCTTGTCTGGACTAAGTGCTGTAAATACAGGTAGACCTTGCATTTTAATATTTTTTATAAACTTAAAATCTTTGTCATACACCATCACCGCATTATCACCAACTGCGGGAATAAATGTCTTATCTTCACTTAGCGACCAAAAACCAAAATGAGGGACTTTTAGAACAGGTTTGTTATCTTTTGCGGTTACTTTTATCTCTGAGAACTCCATTTTATCAAGGTCAATTACTCCAAATGCTTTGGTTAAGAAAAAACCTACAATATAGGTATTATCTTTAATCATTGCATCAAAAGGCATCTCTCCTACTTTGAACTCTTTAAACGTTTTAAATTTTGGTAAACCCTTTCCTGCATTTTCATTTTTAAGTACCGTTACTTTGTCACTGTCCATTTGAGCAAAAATAAGATAGTCTTTGTAAATTTTAATACCCACGTTTTTCGAACCCGTTTTAATTTTATCAATAGGTTTTAAATCACGGGTTAAAATATCAACTGATTTATCATCATAGTTGGCAACAGCCACATAATTGTCCCCTATGACAAAGCCTATGGCACTTTTAGAGGTTTTATACTCTTCTAATACTTTCTCTGTCTCTGGGTCAAAATGTACCACATAGCCATCACGAGAAATAAGATAACCATCTTTACCATCAAACTTAATGATACCATGATTCATGTTGTGCATTTTTGTCATATGAGACTTGGTTAGTCCCTTGCTAATAATTGCAATCGATTCACTCTCACGCTCTACCACAAATATTTTTTCACTTGCACTGGGTGTTCCAGCAAACAATGTACTTCCTAAAAGTACCATCGAGAATAATGATTTCATTTTATATCCTTATATTAATACTGCTATTGTACTATGATAATAGACCCAGTCACATTGACACATATCAACACTATTTTACGATATATTCAAGCTCTTTTAAAATATGGGTCTCTTTAAAAATTGTATCTTTAAGTGTTATCACCGATTGACAATCTTTTTTTGCAAAACGAACATACATTGTTGCTTTGACCAAATCACCTTTTTGTACTTTAACTTTATACTCTACCGTTTTACTCTCTTTGGCATTAAGATTCGTCTCTTCACTGCTATATGCTGTAGCGGGGATAACTATTTTTTTACCCTCTTTGTCTTTAAATCGATACTCAAAGAAAACCTCGTTGTCTTCTCTAGGTTCTTTTTTATAGTTTTTCCAAATCTCTTTGCCATTTCGTAAGAGTTTAACTTCCAAATACTTCACTCGTGCGGGTTGGACAATCAGGGGATGTCCCATTTTATTGGTTAATTTTACCTCAATACTCTCTTGGGTAGTAGCAATGTTCATATCTAATCCTGTTGCTCTAAACACTTTGTCATAAATACCTAGAAACTTATGACTCGCATGATGTCCACGAGTTCGTTTATCCATCTTCTCTGCACCACCACTAACCTCAGGCATATGACACTCTATACATTTAACACTATCTTGTTGCTTCCCCATGGCTCTAAAAATAGTAACATTATTCTCGTTGAGTTTATGCGAATGACACCCCATACAGACCTTTTGACCATAGATGGGATTCTTACTTGAGGTATGTTTGTCACAATCATCAGGATTGTCTAATCGTCCATAGAGAGTAGGTTTAAAGTTTTTAGCTTGTCGTGCTTTAATGTTTATATTTTTACTATGTGCTTTTTTTACATATGCAATGGTATGACAAAAGTAGCAACTAATCGCATCTGTATGTGTTTTGTTATTTTTATCAGGACGAGCCTCTCCATTAATTAACTCTTTTAAGTTATCTGCCATAGGCATATGACATGTGGCACAGGCATATTTTTCAGTATCTACTTTATCTGCAATCTTTTGATGCAACTCATCTGTAAAATAACTTTTGGCATGAGCAGAAGATTGATACTCTTCATAAATTTTTTCATGACACTCATTACAAGAATGATTATCTAAATATTTATCTTGAGAACAAAGAAAAGTAGTCAATAAAAAAAGAAAAGAGAGAATATATTTCATGTAATACTCCATTGAAGCAAGTTAGTAACCATTAGTGGAACCCATCTGGAAAGAAGAGGTATCCATTAAAAGGAAGATGGATTCCACTAATAGTTATGGAGTTTATACTCTCTCCATAAAAGGAGAAAGTATAAAAAAGTGATTAAGCACCAGGAATATGTTGTCTGTGCTCAACTGAATATGTAAAGGTAGGTGTTGTTAAGTTTTCAATATATTTAACAAACTCACCTGTTTTAGAGTTATAAATACCAATTCTTCCAGTAGTCCACTCAGAAATCATTGTCCACTCACCATGATTAGCAGGCTCTGCATGAAGAAGTCTTGGTTGCACAGGATTTTTAACTGCTGCACCAACTTTAGCAGGCATAGGCATTAACATCTCTTTAGAGATTTTTGAAGCCACTTCGTTAACAGGTACTGGCTCATGTTGAGTTGCATCCCATGTTTGAAGAACTTTTTTAGTCTTAGCGTCAATAAGCTGCCCCTCTTTCTTACCAACTTTAATAATTCTATCAACTTCTAAAGTATCTTTGTTAATCAAGTGAACTTCGTTGTAAAACTCAGGTTTACCAAGTACACAATCAGACCAAAGGTATGGTGTTTCATGTGCTGTACCTACAAATAGTCCACCACCAGCAGTTTTAACGTGCTTAACTACTTTCCAATTACTATCCCAAATTACAGTATCACCGAAGTTCATACTTTGAGTAGCGTGAAGTTGTTTTTTCTGACCTTTTGAGTACCAAGAAGAACCTTGACCTGGGTGTGGCTTAGATTTTTTACCTGTGTGTACTTTTGCAGCAAGGTTTTTATCTTTGAAGTCAACGATACCGACAACATCAGACCCTTGAGAAGCAATCATGAAGTAACGACCGAAATCTTCACCCTCATCTTCGTTTAGGAACGCATCGTGAAGAATTTTACCAATATTTGGAATATCACCAACGATTGGGAAGTCTGGTTTAGAGTAATCAATGATGTATGTATGTCCACCATCTTTAAGTGCCATTGCGAAGTAAGGTCCATAAGGAGTATCAGCTAGTGAAGCAACTCTTGAAGGTCCAATTTGACCATCAGGGTCAATTACTCTACTTGTATCATAAGCTTTTAACGGCTCAAGTGTCATAGCATCACAAAGTACTGCACCACCTGGGTTGTAGTTACCTGCAATTACATATTTACCATCTGGAGAAACTGCTAGTCCTCTTGACTCTTGTCCAACTTGAACAGATGCCAATGCTGGTTGCCCTGGAGCTCCAATATCAAACATTGTCAATTTACCTGAACGTGAGATAGAGTAAGCATATCTTGGGTTCTTTTTGTTGGTAACAGTTACGTGAACAGCAAATCCAGCTTTATGACGAGAAAGTACTTTACCTGTAGTTGAATCAATAAAGTCAACCAAAGATGCATCTCTTTCTGTTGCAAATGTAATGTCAAGAACTGATTTTACCTCTGTTGGTTTTGGATATTTTTTAGCAAGCGCTTCACGATCTGCCATTTTTGTCCAAGTTTTCTTAACTTCATCTAAATCAAGTTTAAGTTCAACCGTATTTTTCCAATCCATCAACCAGTTAATCATACCAGCTGCATCATCTTTTGAGAAGCTAGAGTTCCATGCTGGCATCGCTGTATTTTCAACACCATTCATGATTTTTTCTGCAAGTTGCTCTGCTGATTGTTTCTTAAGAGCTTTTGGTCTAAGGTCAGAACCAACACCACCTTGGTGAATAGGTCCGTGACACCCTTGACACTCTTTTTCATACTTTTGTGCAAAATCCATAGTTGATGAACCTGCAAATGCAAATGATGCGGTTAAAGCTGTCGCTGCTGCAATACTTAATATCTTCTTCATGTTTTCTCCTTATTGTTAAAATGAACTTCAAGATTTACCCCTCTTGAAGCTCACTTTGATAAAATCTTATGTCTAATAATCTTAGACACTACAAACTTGGGGCTACGCTTAGCCCCACCCCACACACTCATCACTTTATGAATTTAACTTCTTTTTTTCAGATTTATAAATCCAAAACATAGGTAAAATAATTATCGTATGTAAAAAAATAGTTAGGGTTAGTGGTCCCTGATTTAGCATACCAAAGAAACTTGGCACAATATCTGTAAATGGTTCAAAAAACATCGAATCTCCTTTATGACAATTTTGTCTGTTATTTTAAAATAACAACGGACAGACACAAGGGTCTGTCCCTATGATTATGCTTCTTGAGAAGCTTTACCAATGGTAAGTAAATCCCAAACAAGATAGATAAACCCGATGAATGTTACAACACCCATAATGGCTCTCCATAATTGTGCTTGAATATACCAAGGTAACTGTTGTGCCGTAAAGAATGCATTCCATGTTGCACCCATTTCACCTCTTTCTATCATAACTTGCTCATAACCAGCAATGGTTAATGCAATTGTCATTCCAAGAACACCAAAGGTTACAAGGAAAAGACCCATTTTAGATTTAAATGTTGCCGACATAACTTTTACACCGTATGCTTTTTGAACACCGTAATACATCATTCCGATAAGAATGGTTGCATACGCTCCAAAAAATGCCAAGTGACCATGAGCCGCTGTAAACTGTGTACCGTGTGTATAGATATTTACTTGTGGTAGAGTATGGAAGAATCCCCATATACCAGCACCCAAGAAGTTACCAAACGCATTTGTTACAATCCATGCCATAGCAGGTCCATTGGTAATAACTGATTTAGCTTCACCTTTAGCCTCATGAGCACCTTGCTCTTTACCCCAATCGTAGAGTACATGAACAAACATTGCAATAAGTGGAACTGGCTCTAGTGCGGAGAACAATGCCCCAATTTCCCACCAGTACTCAGGTGTACCGATCCAGAAATAATGGTGACCCATTCCAAGAATACCTGAACCAAAGAGCATAAGAACTTCAATCCATAACCACATTTCAACCACTTCTCTTTTAGCACCAATTAGTCTAATAAGAGCAAATGCTGCTAATGTACCAACAAATACTTCCCATGTTGCTTCAACCCAAAGGTGTATTACCCACCACCACCAGAATTGATCCATTGAGATATTATCAGTATAAACCATACCTGCTAAGTAAAGACCTGCAAGAGCTAAAAGGTTGGCAACCATAACAGTCATAATTCCAGTCTTTTCGCCTTTCATATAGGTAGCAAAAACATTAAAGTAGAAGATAAGTACAACTACAACAATACCAATATCCGCCCATCTTGGAGCTTCAATGTACTCACGACCTTCATGAATTAACCATAAAGAAGCTTCTGTACCAGCACCAACTTGAACAAAGATATAAACAAGAACAACTACTGTAACAGCTGCTGTTAATACCCAAAATCCTAACTTACCAAGACCAAGTGCCACACCTTCGTGACCTGTCTCTTCTGTTAGCATAATATATGTCGAACCGATCATTGCGTAAAGCATCCATACAACAAGTGCATTGATGTGTACCATTCTCGCTACTGAAAAATCAAAAATCTCAAACAAGAAACCTGGAGCCAAGAATTGAATCGCGGCAATAAGTCCCATAAGTAGCTGAGCACCAAAGAGTATAATCGCAACTCTAAAATACATCATTCCTAATTCTTGACCTTTATTAGTCAATCTATTTTCTTTTATACTAGTGAGCATTTGTTGTTTCCCCCTCTACACCAAAGTTTCTTGGGAAACCATTTGTATCAATAGAACTCATATGTTTTAAGAATGCTACCAATCCTTTTGCTTCATCAGCTGTAATACCAAGTTCAGGCATCATTCTTGCATGGGTAGGATATGTTGATGGATGCATTAAGAACTCAGCCATCGCTTCCTCTTTTGTACTTTTACCAGTCATACCTTGCATTGGTCCACCATCTTTCCATGCTGGATCGATCCATGCTTTAGTAAGATCTGGAGCATAATACGCACCATTTCCTAAGAGTGTATGACAGTTCATACAGTTTTTTGCTTGAGAAGTAAGTTTTCCAAGATGTAATAAACCTGCAGCTTCTTCCTCACTCCATTCTTTACCAAAAAATGGCTCTTTTGCACCAATAACAGGAACTTCATGCCCTCTTGTTGTACTCATTTTATAATCAATATTGTAGTTGATTACAGTTGGTGCAGGAACTCTTTTATGAATCCCACTTTTTAATCCTTCTTTCAATTCGGCATCTGTACCCATACTAATTTGTCCCAACGTATCAAAAGTTAGCCAAATAAGTAAGATTGATGCAAAACCTGTTACCCACGCAGCTGATCGTCGCCAAAACGGTATGCTTGTCCAGACGGATAAATTTTTGTTCGCCATGTCTCCTCCTTAATTTTTTTGTTCTGCTTTGTCATCACGCTGTTCGTATCGTTTTTCGGAATCTTCAATTAACCGAAAGTAAAGATGGGGAATAAATAGATAAGCTATCATTGTTACCATTAATACTTTAGAGGTAAAAGGTTCACTCTGAATCATAACCGACAGGTCATATAAGCAATAAGTTTGTAATGCCCAAAATAGATAGCCAAGGTTCATCCATTTTTTAGAAAAGAAACCCATTTTTGCTAATGTTATAAGTGCGGCATAAGCAACACCAAATACAAGAACAAGTGTAGAAACAACAAAAATTGGTAGAAACATTTCTGAAGCAATTTCTGGTCTTAAGATAACCTCTTCTATCATCAAGAATCCTTTTGAATATCTATTTTTAGTAAAGCATATTGTATTATTCCTTGTTGAGTGGGGGAATTGATTGATGTATGTCAACTATAGAGAAAAAAGTTTTTTGATGATTAAGTATAATTTTTAATTATGTATGAAGTGCTATAAATGATGGAACTAAGGAGAGGTTTGAAAAGATCAAACCTACTAAAACAATCTATTTAACTAAACATCGAGCCGTATGAAAAACTCTTGAATAATTTGGAGAAGAAAAAACATCACCCTCTAATAACCATTCATTTTCTTTTGTGACATCAACCGATTGTGCCACTTTCCTCTGTGCTCTGCTTTCACAAATAATAGTTTGACCTTTATTAAATGCTAATTTTACATCAGACATTCTATCTGTTGTTATTTTAAAATGCATTCCTATAGCGACAGTCAAAAACATCACCACGCTAATAAAACCTTTTTGAACACTACCTTTTGACATAAAAGGTCGAGTTGTCACAAAAAGTGTTACCATTAAAATAACAAATCCAATAAAAAGATAACCACCTTCCAACTCTAAAAACTTTTCCATAGTAACTCCTACTTTAAATTGAAAAATAGTAACACAATAGAATAAGCACACAATTGACATACATCAACATTATAAGTGTTAAAAATATCTATACTTAGTAAAAAAAGAGAGAAAATCATGAAAAACTATCTATTTATAGCACTTACACTTGGTCTTAGTTTTATGGCTTTTATTGCATTTCAACAAGCCAAACCCACTGCAAAGGAGCCTATCTATAAAGAAATAAAAAACTTCTCTCCCTATTATATAGATAAACGTTTTGGTGGTCTTCAGATTATGAATAAAGAAGATAGTGAGTTTAAAGAAAAACCAACCAATATGGAACTATTTCATCGTTTAGAATCCTTAGAAAAAACATGGGCAAAAACTCATTTACAAATAAAGAACAATGAACTTATTATAAATGATAACAATGGTACAGAAAAAGGAAAGATTTTAATTAAAACAGATAAAGAGATGCTCTTTGTACATACTTACTACGGAATATAACGATGAATCCTCTCATAATGACGCTTATCATTACTGTTGTAATGCTTATGTTTATGGCATTTCCTGCCATAAAAATAGTAGAATGGATAGAAAAAAGAAAAACTTTAAGCCCAAAAATGCAAAACTATCTAACTATTATACTAACTGTTCTATTATCGCTCACAATTAGCATCTTTTTACAACTATAGATAATTTAGAGAGTTTTTTTAGCTTATCTCTTTGTCTTAATATGGTAATATTTTGGAATTTTAGTATCTAAGGGTAGAAAATGATTTTTATTGATGATGTAAGAGCAGATGAAGTAATGGATAGTAGAGGTAATCCTACCGTTCAAGCAACCGTAAGTTTAAGTGATGGAACCATTGCTTCTGCTATTGTACCAAGTGGTGCAAGTACAGGAAAAAGAGAAGCATTAGAACTTCGTGACGGTGGAGATCGTTACTTGGGAAAAGGTGTTTTAAAAGCATGTGAAAATGTTAATGAGAAAATTGGAGATGCATTGGTGGGACTTTCACCATTTAACCAAGCAGAAGTTGACTTAGTTATGAAAACAGTTGATGGTACAGAAAACTACTCTGAACTTGGAGCCAATGCAGTTCTTGGTGTCTCTATGGCAGTTGCACGTGCTGCAGCAAAATCTTTAAAAATGCCACTTTACCGTTACCTTGGTGGTGCAAATGCTGTAACACTTCCTGTTCCCATGATTAACATTATTAATGGTGGGGAACATGCAAACAACTCTGTTGACTTTCAAGAATACATGATTATTCCAAAAGGTTTTAATACTTTTTCAGAAGGTCTTCAAGCCGCTGCTGAAATTTACCAAAACCTTAAAAAAGTTGTTGATGGTATGGGTGAGAGTACTGCTGTTGGTGATGAGGGTGGATTTGCTCCAAACCTTAAAAGCAACGAAGAGCCTTTAGAGGTTATCGTTAAAGCAATTAAGATGGCAGGATACGAAGTAGGAACGCAAATTGCATTGGCACTTGATGTAGCTGCTTCAGAGCTTATTAATGATGATGGGAAATATGTTCTTAAGTCAGAAAATAGAGAATTAACATCTGCTGAGATGGTTGCTTACTATGCAGACTTATGTGCTAAATATCCTATTGTATCGATAGAAGATGGTCTTTCAGAAGATGACTGGGATGGTTGGAAAATTATGACTGACGAACTTGGTGATAAAGTACAAATTGTTGGTGATGATTTATTTGTAACCAATGTATCTATTTTGGCAGAAGGGATTGAAAAAGGAATTGCAAACTCAATTCTAATTAAACCAAACCAAATTGGTTCAGTTTCAGAAACCATGCAAACCATTAGACTGGCACAAAGAAATGGTTACACTTGTGTAATGTCTCACCGTTCAGGAGAGAGTGAAGATACTTTCATCGCAGACTTTGCAGTAGCACTTAACACAGGTCAAATTAAAACTGGTTCAACAGCGAGAAGTGATAGAATCGCTAAATACAACCGTCTTTTAGAAGTAGAGAGAGAACTTGGACAGTTTGAATTTCTTGGAGCATCACTCTTTAACGCATAATGATTACATTTAAAGAGAATATTGAACCCCACATTAGAAAGTTTGAGGAACTCCTTGGACTTTCATTTAAAGTATTTTTGATGACGGCTATTGTTGTTACCGTACTCGGTATCTACGTGGCAAATCTTCTCTTTGGAAACCATTCATTACGTATTTTAAATAATTTAAAAACAGAAAAAATTATTTTAAAAAAAGAGATCTCTAAACTTAAAAATGAAAATGCATCACTTCATAAACAGTATCTTGAATGGACTGATGCCAAATAAAATCATTTTAAATTTGCCAATAATTTAATACCTATCATTGAAATAATAACTTCTACTAGACTGGCCAAAATAACCGCATAATAATCAAAAATTCCTATCATATGATTTCCATAACCTACCGTTGCCACAGCAATCATAAGTGTTAATGGCATAGAAAGTGCTAATGCCACAGAAAACATTTCACGACGTGATAAAAAACGATTTAATAAATAAACTGAAATAAAACGAATAGTATACATAGAAAATAGAATAATCCCTGTTATACGTAATACCTCATCTATAAAAATATTTTCTAATGCAAATGATGCCCCCACATGGATAAAGAAGATAGGCACAAGAAAACCAAAACCAAAACTTGATATTTTCTCTTCCAATGCCTTTTTATGATGAAAAAAAGTTGAGATAAAAAGTCCTGCAATAAATGCACCAAATGCTAACTCCAAATGCAACTGTTTCATAATAGCTATCATTATAAAAAAGAGTCCCATGGCTAAACGTAAATCTTGATATTTACCATCATTGGTTGCATCACTTGGCATAAGTACACTTTTAAGTTCTGGATACCACCAAAATAGCGCTCGAAAAAGTGCATAGAGTGCCAGTATCATTCCTAAAAAGGTAATAAGCATTAAAATTTTATAGAAAAGATCTTCGTCAAATCCAACGGAGCTTGATGCCTCGGAAATGGTTAAGGCAACAATACTAAGTACCTCTCCCAAAGTTCCCACAAGAAAAGCAATTTTTATCCATTTAACCTCTTTTCCATACTCCTTAGAAAGTGTTGCCAAAATACCTATAGAGATAAGAGGTAACACAACAATTAATATAGGTTGGAGATCAAATATTAGACCAAAAAAAGATGCCAAAGTCCATAACAATATAAGAAAATATAGCGAACGAATAATATAAATTCGTGGCATTTTAAAAATACTTTTTAGATTAACTTCCAATCCTGCTAAAAACATCAAATATAAAAATCCAATATAAGCGAGTAGTTCAAAAATTTTTTCTGACTCTTCTATAATACTAAAAAATGCCAACAGTGAACCAATGATAATCTCAATAGGTGCCGTAGGAAGCCGTAAAATCCTAGAGAGATGTGGAGAGAATACTAAAACTAAAGAGAGGGTTAAGACATGCGCAACGACAGAATCATGCATGACAAGTTGTTGCTATTCCATATCCAAATTTTTCTAACATAATTCTATCTTTTTTTGGTGTATCACCTGCAGTTGTAAGATAATTTCCAATTACCATAGAGTTCGCCCCTGCTTCAAACATTAAATTTTCATAACCATCAAAAAGAAGTTCACGTCCACCTGCTACCATTAATAACTTACCTTCACCAAGAAGTAGTCTTGCTTTTTTTACAATATCAAGTGCTTCTTTTCGTGATATATTTCTCGTTTTTATAGGTAACGCATCATTGGGATGATAAAAATTTAAAGGCGTCGATTCCGGATTTAATGAAGCAATCGAACTTAAAAGAGATTCTCTATCCTTATCACTTTCACCCATACCAAATATACCACCGGTACAAAGCTGTAATCCTACAGATTTCGCATTTTCACAAGTCTCATAACGATCAGACCAAGTATGTGTGGTACAGATTGTTGAATAATAAGCTTCAGAAGTTTCTAAGTTATGATTATAACTGTCTATACCATGATCTTTAAGATACTGTAACTGCTCAAGTGAAGCGGTACCATTACACGCAATAAGATTTAAGTTTTCAACTTCATCTTTAATCGCTTTTGCAGCTCTTGCTACAAAATCAACTTTTTTACCATCCAACCCTTTACCTGCTGTCACCAAACAGTACCCTAATGCACCATATGCTTTAGCTTGCTTAGCTTCATCTACAATGGTAGATATAGATTTATAATTATAACGTTCTATATCTGCATGATAACGAACACTCTGGGTACAAAACTTACAATCTTCAAGGCAAGTACCACTCAAAATATTATTGATGGCACATAAAAATATCTCTTTTTTCATAGACGCATTATTCCGAATTACCCCGAAGACTTTGCTGAAACATGCTTTATAACCTCGTTTTAATAGAGTATTTGATAGAATTTATTAATTATTTATAAAAAATAAAAATTAATATTAATTTAAAGGAAAAATAAATGAAAAAAACTATTTTACTTTCATCACTTCTTCTACTCTCAAACTCTTCACTAATGGCAATGCAAACTAATTCTTCTTGGTTTGGAGGTATTGACATCGGAATATCAAAAGTATCTGCAATAGGTAATGCCGGTATAAATACCATAGAACTTGAATCAAGTAGTCTATATGAAGGTTTAAAGTTTGGTAAAAAATTTGATTCATCAAGAGTTTACTTTAATTATAACTACTATAATTCAGACCAAAACTCAGAACTCAATTCATTTGGATTGACCTATGATTTTCTTATAAAAGAAGATGCTCCATTCATACCATTTTTAGGTCTTAATCTTTCATATCAACAATATGAAGAAAAAGGGTTAACCACTGACTATAACAAAAAATCTCTCGATGTAAGTGGTTTAAGTTATGGTATTAATATTGGTGCACTCTATACTATCAATAAAAATATAGACTTAGAGCTTGGAACCAAAATCAATAAACTTACAGGAAGTGACGATGTTACGTATTTAAGTAATAATGCAGAGATTGATGCTGATTTAGCAATTCACTCTTATCTTTCGGTGAACTATAATTTCTAAAAATCATTAAAATCTTCTCATAAAACTTTTAGGCTATTCTAACTATAATTTTACTAAAGGAGATTTTTTGACAAATACCACAAAAAATTCACTGCTACTATTTTCGATCTTACTTCTACCAATTAACTCTGTAGCCACAAATGATGAAAAAAAAATTATTCAAATAGCCCCCATTATTATTCCTACAACCAATAAAGATACTGAACACATCCAATCACTCAATGAATTTAAAGCGGCTATTCATAGTATGAAGGAAAAATCTACTAAGTCTGAAAAAAAAGAGGATAAAGTATTAGAGACACTTGAAAAACATGTGAAAAAAACAATACCAAAAATCAATGAATTTAAAATTATAAAAGAAACTCAAAAAGTTCATAAGAAGCATGTTATAAAGAAGAAAATTACTAAAAAGAAGCTCATAAAAAAGAAAACTCGTACAAAAAATTTACAGAAAAAAGCCTTATCTATTCCCAAAAAAATTCTCAAAAAAAAGAACATTCAGCAAGAAAGTTTTAACTCAAAAAACATAATGAAAGAAAATCTAAGTAAACTAAACTTTGTTCAAACATTAGGTGTGGTTAAACAATCAAAACCCTTTATCCTAGAAACTAACGAAAATAATAATCCAAATCTAGATAACCATACAGCATCAACTGCAGAATTTAACCCTAAACAAGGAGAGACGTATGAAGGATTAACCTTTATTGATACACTTGGAGTAGTAGGACAATCAAAACCTTTTGTTATCAAAGGGAATCCTATTCAATAAAATTTTTAATAGAGAGTTAATCCTGCATGCTTCCAACTCTCTATCCCACCTCGATAATAAAATAATTTATGCCGGTCATATCCCACATTTATAAGCATTTTAATAATATTTACTGAATAATTTTCTTCTCCATCTGAGAAAATAAGTAAATTTCTTCCTTGGGAAAAAGTCCATTTTCCTAAATGTTTCTTTCCTCCCAAAAGTTCTAACACATTCATAAAATATTTATTTTCTCGTTTTAGCATAGTATAGGGAAGATTTAAAGCCCCAGGTATCGTACTCTTTTTATACAACTTTCGCTCTCTAACATCAATCAAAAGTTGTGATTTTTTAATATTTAAATTTTTAATATAACTTAAGACTTCTAACTCTCCTACTGTAGTAACACCTTCTATAGACATAGGTTGAATACAAAAAGGAGGACAACTCTTCTCTTCTCCCTCTAAAATTCTTTCTATAACCAACGGTTGTTTTTGATGAAAAACTTTTAAAGATGTAATAGTTTCTGATATCTTCATAGGTTTAATAAATGTATTTTCTTGTTCTTCTCTTATTAAAATAGAAGATTTTTTTTCTGTTAAAATATTTTCAATAGAACACTCTTGAATACCAGTGCTAACTTCCGAAGCACAACCAATATCCAATTGATTTTCTGAAAAAAGTAAAGATGTAAATATTATTAAAAAAACAATGTTATTTTTGTTCATATTATCAGCTTAATTTCGTAAAAGTGACGCTTGCATTAACTCTGCCAAATTGTAAGATTTTGCACCTAACTCAAAAGCTAATACATTACCACCCTTCGCTATTACAATGGTTAAAGGAATCACCCCATTCCATCCATAACTTTCTTGTAAGTATGTATAAAAATCTTTTTGATTTTCACCCATAACAACATGATAATTTATTCCATATTCATTTACAAATTCTAAAGATTCCTCTTTACTATGCTGCTGTGCTTCAATAGCAATGACATCAAAACTATTTGGTAAATCGTTTTTCATCTTTATCAACTGAGGTATTTCTTTACGACAAAACTTACAATTCCAGCCAAAAACTTTTAAAAAAACTATTTTATCTTCCATCCCTTTAATCTTAAACTTTTTATCTTCTGCTTCAATTTCAAATAATTCCCCTTTTAATGTTTTAAACAAAAATCTTGAACTACTAGTTTCTTTTTCTTCTTTTATTAAACTTCTCCCCTCTACCTTCTTTTGATGCTCAATATTATAAAGTTTAAATCCTAAAGTACCTAATATTATAATTAACAATAAAATGACTACACTACTTATTTTTCCCATTTTTCTTTATCTCCTTTAAAAAACGATATCATAGCTAAAAAATAATTTAATGGGAATTATGATTATATTTATCACATTTTCACACTTATGACTAAATATGCTATTATAATCTTATAAAAATAATTTAGGAAAAGATGTGCCACATACTACACTAGAAAAATTAATAAATTCTGACTCAATTAATATTGCACTTGGTCGACAATATTTTAACCATAATGATAAACTATATTTAAAAATTTTAAAAAATTTTGTTACACGTTTTGAGATATTAGTACTTGATGAACTGGAAGAAAAAGAGATACAGAATACGCTACATCTACTTAAAGGACTCTGTGCAACCTTAGGTATGAGTTCCCTCTCTATTATTATCCAAAAATTAGAAAAAGAACTTTCTGCAAAATACTTGTATGATTTTTCACAAGAAATGATAAATACTATTAAAGAAATCAAAAATATTTCATAATTTTTACAACTAATTTATTAGCATAAGATAAAATTAATAATATTGCATATATACTCTTCTATATTAAAAATTTAGAAGGATATATAAATATGAAAGCAATAATTTTCACTCTTCTCTTTTCCTCAAATGCTTTTTGCGATCTTTTAATTGTAACCTCACATAATAACCAATTAAAAAATATAACAAAAAAAGATATAGCCAATTTATATCTTGGAAAAACCAATACAATTCAAGGTATTAAGGTTACACCAATCGATAGTAAAGATGATAAAACCTATAAAGAATTTTATCAAAAAGTTGTAAAAAAAAATCTTTCACAATTACAAGCATACTGGATTAAACAAATTTATGCGGGACATAAACAACCACCGAAAAGACTAACATCCACAGAAGTAAAAAATATAAAAACAAAAAAAAATTTTATTGCTTATAGTAAAGATGCATTAACAGGAAAAATAATTTTAACCATAAAATAAACATTGTGATACTAATAGTAACATACTATCTCTTTTAGTTAAGAATATAAACAAAATAGAAAAGCTTAAACTATTCCTCTATAAAATACTTTTATTCACAAAATAAATTTATTTTATAACCCCCATTAAGGTACTATGCTTAAAGACTCAACTATTTTACAAAAATTACGTTTCATTTTTTTTCTTACTCTCTCATTTATACTTCTCTATATGGGTATTAGTTATTATGTTACCAATCATAGTATTCAAGCATTAAATGAAATTAAAAACAATAAATTTAAAATTTCTACTCTCCATTCAGAAAATCTTCATCTTCTTGAAAAGATGACCATTTTTTTTCAAGATGCCGCACGAATGAAAGAAGAAGAACAACTTATTAATGCAAAAAATACAAAAGAAAAAATTTTAGAAAACTTAATATATTTAGAAGTTTTACAGGATATAAGTCCCATTAAGAAAGAAGAAGCTTCTCTAGTGGAGCTATACAATTTCTCTTTTAAAGTAACCAATCAAATTATGCATGAAATAAAAATAGATAAACAAAGAATTGTAAAGTTTCAAATTTTAAATGCTACAACCAAAAAACTTTTTATACAACAGAAAAAACTAACAACGAATTCCCTTTATAATGCCATAGATAAACTTTCAAACAATCAAAATAATTTTCTTCTATTTTCATTAATCGTTCCTACCATCGCATTGATAATTATCATTCTTATTGCTCTATATTTCTTTAATCACATATCAAGAAGATTTAAAAAAGTAAAATCGTCATTACAAAATCTTAATACATCTACACCTGATTTTTCAAAAAAAATGAGTGTAGAACGAAATGATGAAATAGGAGAGCTTGTTGCAGGTTTTAATAAACTTCAGCATAAATTAGAAAAAGACAATCAACGTCTGAATAGTTTAAAAATAAAAGCTGAAGATACAGCTAGACTAAAATCTGAATTTTTAGCCAATATGAGTCATGAAATACGTACCCCTATGCATGGTATTATTGGAATGAGCTACTTAACACTTCAAACTAAATTAAATAAAAAACAAAAAAACTTTATTGAAAAAATTGACAACTCTGCCAAAATGCTTCTTGGTATTATCAATAATATTCTAGATCTTTCTAAAATTGAAGCTGAAAAATTTACATTAGAAAAAACAAACTTTGAACTAAAAAAAATGATTAATAGCTCTGTTGATCTATTACGGTTCAAAATGGAAGAAAATAATATCAAACTAATTATCAACTATGAAAAAAATTTATCTGAAAGTTTTTATGGTGATAGCTTGCGAATTTCACAGGTGTTAACCAACTTATTAAGTAATGCTGTAAAATTTACAACTCAAGGTACAATTAGTATAGATATCAAGAAAATCAAGAAAAATACATTCGAATTTAAAATTACAGATACAGGAATTGGGTTAACCATAAAAGAACAAAAAAATCTTTTTAAAGCATTCTCTCAAGCAGATGGGAGTACCAATCGTAAATATGGAGGGACAGGTCTTGGTCTTGTCATTTCAAAGCAACTTGTTGAGATGATGCATGGAAAAATATGGGTAAAGAGTTACTATGGTCAAGGCAGTTCATTTATTTTCCAAATTGAGCTTTTAGAAATTTTGAATCACACACCAAAAGAAGATTATCAAATTAAAATTCAAAAAGAAAGAGATATGGTTGAACAATGTGTCTCAGCACTTGAAAGAAAAAAAATATTACTTGCAGAAGATAATATTATTAATCAAGAAATTATCTTAGGACTTCTAGAAAATTCTTCTATTGAAATAGATATTGCAAAAAATGGAGAAGAAGCTATATCTTTACATCAAAAAAATAAATATGGTATGATTTTAATGGATATACAAATGCCCATACTCGATGGGTATGAAGCTACAAAAGCTATTAGAGCAATAGATAAAACTATACCTATTATTGCTATTACTGCTTCTGCTATGAAAGAAGATGTAAAAAAAACAAGAGAATCTGGAATGAATGACCATCTAAATAAACCTATAGATGTGAATAGACTCTATGAACTTCTATTAACCTATTGTGGTTAATTCTTTTATAGGATTAAAACGATAACCTTCTCCATATACATTTAACACTGATTCTTTTGGTATTTTCTTTCGTAATAACTTCACAAGCGCTCTTACCTGATTAGCATCATATTCTTTATCAAAATTATCATAAGAGATATGATCAAATATTTCATAAAATGTAAATACTTTATCTTCATTTGTAGAAAACAAAGTCAACAATCGACGTTCATTTTTTGTTAACTTTATCTCATTATTATTTTTATAAAGTTGCTGTATCTCTCTATCCCAAAATATATTTTCATCTAAAGAAAATATATTTTTATTTATTTTTAAGTTCTTTTCAGATTTTAAAATTTCTGAGATTGCTTTTTCTAATGCTTCTTTTAACTCATTAAAATCAATAGGCTTTAAAAGAAATTTAATAAGATAAAGCTCTATGGCTTGAAGTAAGTTATTTTGATCTGCATGCGAAGTAGTTATAATAATTTTAACATCTTTATCTTTTTCACGAATCTTTTTAGCCAAACTTAGTCCATCCAATTTTGGCATATTAATATCTAATAAAATTATATCTGGGTTAATATTTAAATACTTTTCATAGCCTTCATTTCCATCATTTGCCAATACTATTTTTTCAGTATACTCTGATAAAAACTCTAAATATATCTCTTGAATATCCAGATCATCTTCAATATATAACAAGGTTAAAGGTTTCAATTTTATCTTCTTTTTTCATTAATTCTAACAAAAAAATATAAAACTATTTATAAAACATGTTAATAATCTTACAAAAAAAAAGAAAAAGTTGATATTTTTGTTAAATAGAGTTTTTTATAATTATAAAATATAAATTTTAATAATATATTTAACTATATTTTAATCTTTTTTCATTATTCGTACCAAATCTACTGTTACTATTTCTAAATTACAAAAAGGACGTTTCAAAATGAAAAAATTTACATCACTAATAGTTTTTGTACTATTAACATCAACTCTAAGCTTTGCCACTGATTATGCACTTCTCAACACTTATCCTCTTCTAACTGATATGAAAACTACCAATAAGCAGCAAATTGTTATTAACGATATTAGAGATATTATTTACAATCCAAACAATAGAGATGAAGAATTTATAAAATTAGAACATAAATTTCATCAAGTTATTACAGGCTTAGCCGATGGCAATAAACATATCAATTTAAAAGGCACCAATATTAAAGTTCTACGAAATAAGATTGATAAAATACAAATTATCTGGAATCAAAATAAAAAAACTATATCGTTAGCATTAACTAATACTATTCACACCCAAAAAGCGCTACAAGCATTAAATCAACTCGCTACAAATATGGAAGAGTTAACTACTCTTTATAACCAATCATATACACGATATAAAAAAAACTCTTTATTAAGTTCTATTGTAAGAAATCATATCTATACACGTACCAAACATTATGAAAGTATCGCATTTAATTTTCAAAAACAAGGTCTTAAATGAAATATTATAGACCTCTACCAATAAATAAAGAAATTAAAATTAATTCTAAAGAATTTATAGTAAGCAAAACAGATGAAAAAGGATATATTCTTTATACAAATGATACCTTTTCTGAAATTACTGGATATCAACAAACTGAAATAATAGGTGCACCACATAATATTTTAAGACACCCAGATATGCCCAGTGCTATCTTTTTTTTAATGTGGCAACGTATCCATTCTGGTAAAAACATTACTGCATTAATAAAAAATTTAAGTAAAACAGGTGAATATTATTGGGTAAGTACTGATTTTGAAATTCATAAAGAAAAAAATTCTAGTACTACAACCTATATTGCTTTTAGAAGAGCTGTTCCTCAAAAAGCAATTGATACCATTACACCCCTATATAAAACATTATTAGATATTGAAAAAATTCGGGGAGAAGAGGCTTCATTACTTTATCTTCAAGGATATCTTGATGAACGACATATGACCTTTGATGAATTTATGAATTCTATCGTAAAACCAAAGGGATTTATGACAATATTTTTTAATCGCATAAAAAATAATTTTACTAAAGCAGCATAACGATTTTATAGTTATATGAGAGATTAATACTTAAAGATTTATCTCTCTTTCTGTCCACTCAAAATTATTTAGTTCTCTAAAATAATGTATAACTTTATATTCATCTAAATCCTCTCCACTTATCTCAACCATAGCACACTCTGTTAAAAATTTATTTCTAGCACAAACTTCACCAGGATTAATAAAAAGAGTCTCACCACGCATGCTACTTTCAAAGACATGGGTATGTCCAGAAATAACAATATTTACATCAGGACTCATAAACAGAGGTAAATGCATTATTTTAATTTTTAATTTTTGAATTTTCAAATAATAAGGTTCTTGAAAAATATTATATTTTCCATGTAATGATATGAGAGAAGTATCATTATTACCATAAACACATACATAAGGTAGTTTTGTATTTTCTAGTATTTGAAGATGCTCTTCTAACATAATATCACCTGCATGAAGTAGATACTCTGCACCTAAATCAATAAGATGATTAATTGCCTCTTCATGCAATATTGTTTTGGTATGACTGTCAGAGAGTATCCCAAGTTTAAGCGTTTTTTTCATCTACTTCTACTGTTTCAGTATTTACTTTTAGCTTATCGGCAGGAACTTCTTCTTTCCATTTACATTTTTTCTCTATACATTCATAAACTTCTCCACTTTTTAGAACTTTATGCACAATCATGCTTTCACACTCTGGACATTTTCGTTCTAATGGTTCTCCATTTGAAATAAAGCGACACTTTGGGTAATTAGAACAACCAAAAAATATGCCTCTTTTCCCCTCTTTTTCATGAATCTTCGATCCACATTTAGGACAAGGAACATTTAACTCTCTTGGAGGGATTAATGGCTGAGCATTTTTACATTTAGGATACGCTGAACACGCTAAGAACTTACCTCTTTTACTATCTTTTATAACCATGAATTCGCCACATTTGTCACAGGCAATATCTGTTTTTTCTGGTTCAGGTGGTGCATTACCTTCTAAATCTGTCGTATATTTACATTTTGGGAAATTACTACAAGCAATAAACTCACCATATCTTCCTTTTCTTCGTAAAAGTTCAGAATCACATTTTGGACAAAACTCTCCTGTTGGAATAGCCATTTTTAAACTTTTAATATTGGCTTTTCCATCGGTAATTTTTTTCATAAATGGCTCATAAAAATCAGCCAATACCTTCTGCCAATCCATTCTTCCTTCGCCTATCTCATCAAGTTCTGCTTCCATATTAGAGGTAAAAGCCGAATCAACAATTTCTGAAAAATGTTCTTCTAGCATTTCAATCACAGTAAATGCTACTTCAGTAGGATGTATTCTCTTTTTTTCTAATTCAATATACTTACGTGTTTGAAGTATAGTAATGGTTGGAGCATACGTACTTGGACGACCAATACCTAATGATTCAAGCTTTTTAATGAGACTCGCTTCATTATATCGTGCTGGTGGTTCAGTAAAATGTTGTTCTGGTTTAATATCATCCAAAATAACTTTCTGTCCTGTTGCAAGTGAAGGAAGTAATTTATCTTTTTCATTGTACCCAGTAACCCTATAAAAACCATCAAAAAGAAGTTTTCTTCCACTTGCTTTAAAAGTAGAATGCTCTCCTTTAAATAAAAGTGTTTGTGACTCTAAACGTGCTTCCGTCATTTGGCATGCTAAAAAACGATTATAAATTAAACGGTAAAGCTTAAACTCATCACTACTTAAATAATCTTTGGCAATAAGTGGTGAAAAGTCAACTAGAGTAGGACGAATTGCTTCATGGGCTTCTTGTGCACCTTTAGAATTTGTTGAGTAATTTTTTGCTTTTTCAGGTAAATACGCATCACCAAAATTACTCTGAATATACTCTCTTGCAACTGATATTGCTTCTTTTGCAAGATTTAAACTGTCTGTTCTCATATAGGTAATTACTCCCATATTCCCTTTGTCAGTTTTTACTCCTTCATACAACTTTTGTGCAACCATCATCGTCTTCTTAGGAGAAAAACCCAGTTGAGTTGATGCACTTTGTTGTAATGTTGATGTCATAAAAGGCGGAGGGGTTTTACTCTTACGCTCTTTTTTCTCTAATGACTCAACTTCAAAATTTTCTTTCAATGCAGATTGAGTTATCTCCATTGCCATTGATTCATTTTTTACACTCATTTTATCTATTTTTTCACCCTTAAAAGCATAGATACTTGATTCAATATTTTTTTCAAAAAGTCCATCAATTGTCCAATATTCTTCAGGCTTAAATGCTTTAATCTCACGTTCTCTATCTACCACTATTTTTAAAGAAGAACTCTGAACACGCCCCGCACTCAAACCTTTTTGAATTTTACTGGCCAACAATGGAGAAAGTTTATACCCAACAATTCTATCTAACAATCTACGTGCTTGCTGTGCATTAATAGAGTGCATGTCTAATTTTCGAGGGTTCTCTAATGCATGTTGAATGGCAGTTTTTGTAATTTCATGAAAAACAATTCGAGGTAAAGATTCAGGATCTTTTTTAATCGCCATCGCAATATGATATCCAATGGCTTCTCCTTCACGATCCTCATCCGTCGCGATAAAAACTGTTTCAGCTTCTTTTGCTAACTTCTTTAACTCTTTAACAATAGGATTAGCTTCTCGAGGAATAGAATATTTTGGTACAAAGGAACCATCCTCTTCCAAGGTAATTCCAAATGAACTTTTAGGTAAATCACGGATATGCCCTTTAGAAGCAACTACCTTATAATTTTTACCAAGAAAGTTGCTGATAGTTCGAGCTTTAGCTGGGGACTCAACGATAATTAAATTTTTCATATATTAAATGCACCAATAAGTTATTTTTTTGAATTGTAACAAAAACCTTGATAAAGCGCAACCATTATGGGCTATAAATCTAAAAAGTATCACGCTTAATTGATTTTTGGGTATACTGCAACTAAAAAAGTGGGGAACTTTTATCATGGAAGAGTTTGTTAAAAATATCCTAATAGTACTGAGTACTGCTATTAGTGTTGGATTTCTCTATTTTTCATATCTAATCGTAAGTCCAAAAGTAACAAAAAAGAAAGCTGCATATGGTAATGCCGCAGCGTGTCGAAAAGTTTATAGGGAACAACGAAGACGCAACTACATAAACTATTTTTGGTCTGATAGTATGAGATTCGCATGGATAAGTCTATTCTTATTCTTTTTTATATTATTGGGTATTGCACTGGCAATATCATTTAAAGTACTTATAGGTTATATATTAAGTATTATCAGTGCCTTCATTTTTGTATTTTTCTTGATTTTTTCTTATATAAGTTACTTTAGATTTGAAGCAAAAGCAAAAGCAAAACTTATTGAATTTGAAAATGCAATTAAAGCAGGAATTGAAAAAGAGATTAGTTTTGAAGGTGATAATATTCAAAGCTTTTCCAATGATGATGAGAAAATGGATACAAGCGTCCAAAAATTTGAATTTGCAGTTGAAACAAAAAAAGTACCTTATCCTCCTTTTGAAAAAAATGCAAAAAAACAACCTATCATCAGAAGCCGTAAACTTGAATTCTTAATTTTATCTCGTGAATACTTTAGTATCTGTAAGGGAGCTACTGCTTTTGACTTACTTGATCCCAAAAGAGGTGCGATACCTAAAAAGTGTGCTGAAATTAAAGGAGCGGGTGAATGTAATGAGTATTATTACTCACAAATGAAAAATGTTATATATGAAGATGAAACCATTAAAATTCTTTTTAACAATGGTGATGATCCTGTAGAATACAAATCTCCAAAAGCATTAGGAAAACATAAAGATATTCTAAAAGCAATTAAAGAGAAACTACGTATTACAGAACGTCAAAGACTCTCTAAAATTGATGAACATAAAAAATATGAAGATATTGAATACAAACGCCATGATGATGCCTCAATTTCAGATGAAAATACCGATGATAATAAAGAAAAAGAGTTATAATTATTAAAGTAGATAATATTTTATAATTATTATTTTATATATTTAAAATAAAATAAAATATTTTTAAATACCAAAAAAAAATTATGTTTCATATATACACAATCTAAGAATCAATAAAATTTATAAAAAATCAGCATTATAATCAGCATTACAAATGGTTTTCTTCTTTCTTTACGCAATAAATCCCCTTTTTTCTTCTTTTTTATAAATTTCAATTATAAGAATATTAAGTTGAGTTTATAAATATAGTTTTATTTTCTTTATGTTTTATTAAAAATAAACAAAATATCTTGACATTTAAAATCTTATTACCTATAATCAGCTTGTTCCGACGGTATTCGAAGAAAATACCAAAATCAAAAAGGAGGACAAATGAATAAAATGACTAAAACTTCTCAAGATTTAGAATCTATGGTTGAACAAAGCGTAGAACTAACTAGTAGAAGAGATTTTTTCAGAAAAGCAGCTGTCTATTCAGCAAGTGCTGTTGTTGCCAGTAGCGTCTTAGCACCCACCAAACTTTCAGCAGAAGGGAAAGGTGATGAAGCCATTATAGAAGAGCAACCTTGGGCAACATCATTAGGTTATGAACTTAACAAAAACCCATATGGAAAACCTTCTCCTTACGAGCATAATGTTGTAAGAAGAACCACACCTCTTCTATCATCTGCTGGAGATATGCATGCTGCTATTTCAGTAACACCGTTACAAGACTTAGATGGTATTATTACTCCAAATGGTCTTTTCTTTACTAGAACACATAATGGTGTTGCAAGTATTGATCCTAACAAACATAGACTTATGATTCACGGTATGATGAAAAAGCCTATTGTTCTTACAATGGATGAACTTAAAAAGTACCCTAGCGAAAGTGTTATTCACTTTTTAGAATGTCCTTCTAATGGTGCGGCAGAGTGGAAGTCTCCACAGTTTGATTCTTTACAGTTTGTTAAAGGTATGATGAGTTGTACTGAGTGGACAGGTGTTAGACTTAAAACAATTCTTAAAGACTTGGGTGTAGACCCTAAAGCTGTATGGATGTTGGCTGAAGGTGGAGATGGTTCTTCTATGAGTAGAACTGTCCCAACTGAAAAAGCTATGGACGATGCAATGATCGTTTGGGGAATGAATGGTGAAGCTCTAAGAGAAGAACAAGGTTATCCAATCAGACTTCTTGTTCCAGGTTGGGAAGCAAACCTTTCTGTTAAATGGTTAAAGAGACTAGAGTTTGGAGACAAACCTTGGTACTGTAAAGAGGAAACCTCTAAATATACAACTCTTTTACCAAGTGGTAAAGCGATTCAACACTTCTATCCATTAGAGGTAAACTCTATTGTAACTTCTCCTTGTCCTGAGAAACCATGGACTGACCTTAAAAAAGGTGACATGGTAGAAATTCAAGGTTTAGCTTGGAGTGGTAAAGGTACGATTACTCATGTTGATTTATCATTTGATGGTGGTAAAAACTGGGTAGAAACAAAACTTAAAGGTTTGGTACTTCCAAAAGCATGGACACGATTTAGCTACATGTACAAGTATGAAGGTAAAGATTTACTTTTAGAAAGTAGAGCTGTCGATGATGCTGGTGATGTACAACCAACAGTTAACCAAGAGAAAAAGATTATGGGTGTCGAAGGTGTTTACCATAGAAACTCAATCAATACTTGGGAAGTAAAAGCAAATGGGGAGGTGCATAATGCTCAAATGCGTTCGTAAAACTATCACACTAAGTGTAGTAACATTGGTATTAAGTTCAATCTCAGCTCTTGCTTATGAAGGTAAAAAAGATGCTATTGATGGTGGTA
>Ga0256826_1000272_pt1 | contig 29731 bp, 30 predicted proteins | sample CV79metaG_FD_185975 | JGI IMG/M metagenome (GOLD analysis project Ga0256826, IMG submission 185975) | Hydrothermal vent microbial communities from East Pacific Rise, Pacific Ocean - CV79 | ecosystem: Environmental > Aquatic > Marine > Hydrothermal vents | place: Pacific Ocean: East Pacific Rise...
GGGTCATTTGGAACCATCTTAATATTTTTAACAGTTGTCCCCTGCTTTGCAGTGAAACCAGCACCTTTAACTACTAAATCTTTGATGATGGTTACAGAGTCACCTGCTACTAAGATGGTACCGTTTGCATCTCTAACTGGTTCTGCATTTTCAGCTGCTAGAACTTCTTCTGCCCATGCTTTAACGTCGTCTTCCATGTACATCATGTCTAGTTGTTCTTGGTTACCAAGTCTGCTGTAGATTCTGTATGCCATTACTTGAACAGCAGGAACTTCTGACCACATAGAGTCGTTTAGACAATGCCAGTGAGACTCGTTATCTGCTGGTGTTTCGTGAGATGCTAAACAAGTTCCACAAAGTGTTACTGTGTCATCTTTTGGCTCTACTGTATATGCTGTTAAATTCTCTTCTGACCCACATAGGTCACATTTTGTGTTTGTACTCATGGTAATACCCCTTAAAAAAATTGAGCGTATTATACACTAATAGCCATAAATACTATAATGTACATAAAAAATAATTTTTGTAGTCGTCTTAGGATATGGGTAATCCTTGTAAGCAACGCGTATGAGTGTTAGTGTATTGTCATCTAATGCACGGTATCCAATGCGTGTTTTTAAGCGTAAGTTTGAAATGTCACCGTTTGGGTGTAGATTAAAAGAGACTACGTTTGTACCCTCTTGTCCTGTTGCTCCTGCACCTTCTGGATAACCTCTTCTTGTTAGTGTTCTTTGTGTAATTTGCTGAATAGTCTCTAATTTTTCTTCAATAAACTTTTTTTGTGTCGGTGTAAAACTATGAAAACTAGTGCCATAGAGCTTTTGCACTTTTGCACTCGGATAGTTCTGAGTGTTTGAACTTGAAGATGCAGAGAAAAATGAACTCAAATCGTTACTCTGCGTTTTTGCAACGGACTTAACAAAAGGCTCTTCTATATAAAGCATCTCCTCTTTAGGTTTTATGACTACTTTCTTTTTTGTAATTACTTTTTTCTTTGCTACAACCTTCTTTTTTGGAACTGGCTTCTTTTTAGGCTTTTTGGGAACCATTGTTTTTTTCTTCTCCACTTTTTTTAGAGGTTTTTTTACAACTTTCTCTTTACTTGGAGCTGGGGCTTGTTTTATGGGTAGAGGAATATCTTTTAGAGAAATCTTAATGACATGACTTTTCTCTTTAATAGGTAGCTTTTCTATTTTTGAGAGCTGTGTAATGAAAAACCAAAAGAGCAGAGTATAAATTAACAGAGAAATAATAAATGCAACAAAAACTCTCATAAACAATCCAAATTAAAATATTAAAAAGAGTATAATCAAAAAAAATTTATATAAGATAAAAGGATTATGGTTAATGAGTTACAATAAAAGTGAAATAGCATTTAAAGAAGCTTACGAAGTTATTCCTGGTGGGGTTGACTCACCTGTTAGAGCATTTTCATCGGTTGGTGGAACACCTGTGTTTATTGAGCGTGGTGAAGGTGGTCATTTAGTAGACATTGACGGAAACAAATACATTGACTTTGTACAAAGCTGGGGACCACTTATTCTTGGTCATTGTGATGCAGACGTTGAAACAGCTGTAATTGCTGCCGTAAAAAAAGGTCTCAGTTTTGGAGCTCCAACACTTACAGAGACTGACTTAGCAACTGAAATTGTAGAGATGTTTGAGAGCATTGAAAAAGTTCGTTTTGTAAGTTCTGGAACAGAAGCTGTCATGTCAGCTATTCGTTTGGCACGTGGTTACACAAAAAGAGATGACTTCATTAAGTTTACTGGTTGTTACCATGGTCATGCTGACTCACTTTTGGTTCAAGCAGGTTCAGGCATGGCAACTTTTGGAAGCCCTTCAAGCCCTGGAGTTCCAGCTGACTTAACAAAACATACACTTTTAGCAACTTACAATGACATCGAGTCTGTAAAAAAATGTTTTGAGCAGAGTGAAAATGGTGTATCTTCTATCATTATAGAGCCAATTGCAGGAAACATGGGTCTTGTTCCAGCAGATGAAGCATTTTTACAAGAGCTTAGAGTTTTATGTGACAAACATGGTGCATTACTAATTTTTGACGAAGTAATGTCAGGATTTAGAGCATCTCTTACAGGAGCTCAAGGAATTACCTCTGTTAAACCAGACATTGTAACACTTGGAAAAGTAATTGGTGCTGGTATGCCAGTTGGTGCATTTGGTACAAGAAAAGAGATTATGGCACAACTCTCACCTGAAGGTCCAATTTACCAAGCAGGAACACTTTCTGGTAACCCTGTAGCAATGGCAGCTGGTTTAGCGTCGCTTAAAAAGTTAAAAGCAGATGCAAATGTATATGCAACATTAGAAGCAAAAGCTAAAAAACTAATGGAAGGTTTCCAAGCAGCAGCTGACGCTGTTAATGTTCCAATGGTTACAGATGTTCGTGGTTCAATGTTTGGTTTCTTCTTCTCTGACAAACCAGTTAAGAACTTTGACGATGCCTTAGAGAACAACTCTGAGCTTTTTGGTAAGTTCCACGGTAAAATGTTAGAAAAAGGTGTCTACCTTGCTTGTTCATCTTATGAAACAGGTTTCATCTCTACTGCTACAAGTGATGAGATGATTGAGCAAGCTATTCAAGCTGCTAAAGAGTCACTTCAAGAACTTACTGCTTAAAAAATATCAGACTTTTTGTCTGATATTTAAAATTTTATTAAAAATAATATTACTAATTAAATTTAAATTTTTGTTTATCTTATTCTCTCTTTTAAAACTCTTAATTTTTCTTCTATTCTTTTCAAATGTGATGTTATTTCACCTTTTTTATTAAAATATAATAGTCTAAAATAATATATATTTTATTTAACATTAATTTAAACAGTAAATCATGAAAAGATGACTAAATTTCCTAAAATTTAAAAATGAGTAAAAAATAGGCATATAAAAAGTGAAAATATTTGCTATCATTTATTTATCTATAAATCAAGTAAGGAGGATTTAAATTGATGCAAAGAGGTAAAGTATTCAAGGCATTACTACTGGTACTCGTACTATTTATGACAGCATGTAGTCAAACTCAAAATAGTCTAAAGGTTAAAGAACTTAATTCTGAACTTAAAGAGCAGAACCAAACAACGTTTAACTTAACAACTTTAAGTTCTGAACTCATTACAGAGAAGCAAACAGAAAATTGGGTACCACTTCAAATTGAAGATGAAATTGAATGGAATGCAAAAGAACTTTTAGGAAAAAAATATGTTTGGGGTGCAACTGGTCCTAATACTTATGACTGTTCTGGATTTACTCAAAAAATATATGATGATTTAGGAATTAAACTTCCTAGAGTTTCACGAGAACAGGCAAAACATGGAAGATTTTTACAATTTAAAGATTTAAAAAAAGGTGATTTAGTATTTTTTCAAACCAATAGAAGAAGACCTGGTCTGGTTACACATGTAGGAATTTACCTTGGTAATGGAGACTTTATACATGCTAGTTCTGGAGCAAAAAAAATTGTAATTTGTAATTTTAAAAAGAATTGTTTCTATAAAAAACATTTTTTATGGGGAAGAAGAGTTATTAAAGATACTCAACATATCGCAACAACCCAAGAGCGTACACAAAGTTCGAAGAGTCTATAGTAACTCTTCAAACTTAAAGCCATTCTCCTCTAAAACTTTACGTACCTCTTCTTGATGTTCAAGACCTTTGGTTTCTAAAGAGACAGAAACCACTGCGTCGCCAAACTCTAACTCAACAGAGGTTCTATCATAACCAATATGGACAATATTTGCATCGACATTGGTCAGTAACTCAGTAAATATCATTAGTGAACCTGGTTTGTCTACCATGACTACAGAAAGTTTCATTTTACGTGAACTCTTCACTAGACCTTTTTCAATAATAAGTGAAAGCATTGTAACATCAATATTTCCTCCACTTAATACTATGCCTACTTTAGCACCTTTTGGTAAATCTAATTTATCATGCAATAAAGCAGCTACACCAACAGCACCAGCACCCTCAACCAATACTTTTTGTTTCTCTAACAAAAAGAGTATCGCTGCTGCAATCTCATCTTCACAAACTAACTCTAAAGCATCTACTTCTTTTAAAATATGTTCAAGAGTAATGGGTGATGCATCGCGTACTGCAATACCATCGGCAATGGTTCTAACACTTGAAGTTCCATGAGCCTCTTTAGAATCATAAGACTCTTTCATGGCAGGAGCCCCAGCAGAAGCAATACCAATGACTTTAGTTCTAGGACTTAAAGCATTGATGGCAACACCCATTCCAGCAATAAGTCCCCCTCCTCCAACAGGTACAACAATAGCATCTAAATCAGGCTGTTCCTCTAGCATCTCAACAGCAACTGTTCCTTGCCCAGACATCACTTCATTGTCAGTAAAAGGATGAACAAACTCTTTGCTATGCTCTTGGCTATAGGTCATTGCATATGCATATGCTTCATCATAGTTTGCACCATGCAAAATAACATTGGCACCAAACTCTTTTACTCCTTGAATTTTATTGAGTGGAGTAGAATCTGGCATAACAATAGTTGCTTCAATATTAAAGTGTTTAGCAGAAAAAGCAACACCTTGTGCATGGTTACCAGCAGATGCAGCTACAACTCCCCCTTTTTTACCCGTTTCAATAAGCGTTGCAATTTTGTTAAAAGCTCCACGCAATTTAAATGCACCTGTTCGTTGAAGGTTCTCTTTTTTCAAGTAAACTTCATAGCCACTCATTTCAGAAAGTATGGGAGCATAAGAGAAAGGAGTATGATGAATGACTCCTTCTAATCGTTCTTGTGCCTCTTTTATAGATTTTAAATCTAACATTTATGTTTCCTAAGTATTATATTGTAAGAATTATATCGAAAAGGATTAAATATGGAATGTGAAATGCCAAGAGTGAACTCAAACAGAGACGAGATGAAAAAATATTTTGAAGAGGTTAAAACCATTGCTGTTTTAGGGTGTTCACCTGACAACACAAAAGCAAGTAACCATGTAGCTGAATACCTAAGAGATGCTGGATACAAAATGATTCCCGTTTATCCAAAATATGATGAAATTTTAGGACAAAAAGTTTATAGAAGTTTAGCTGAAATTGATGTACCTGTAGACATGGTTGTTGCATTTAGAAAACCTGCTGCACTGGCTGCTATTGCAGATGCAGTCATTGCTCGTGGAGATGTAAAAGTCTACTGGACACAGCTAGGACTCATTAACAATGAAGCAGCAGACAAAGTCAAAGAAGCTGGAATTGCTGTTGTACAAAACTATTGTGCAATGGTTGAGCATAGAGCTATTTTTAAATAGTATATCTGTCAGAATAATAAGAATAAGTTATTTTATTTATAATTTTATGTAATATATGTTATACTAAATTTTACTAATAAATTTAACATTATTTAATAAAAGGATAAATATGCAAATAAAAAATAAAATGCCTATATTTATATTAGGCTGTTTATTAATTACAATAAATGGTTGTGATGAGAATCAAGTTGAAAAGGTAGAAACTCATAAAGAGATTAAATCTACAACACAGATAGAAGATAAATCTACAAAAAATAAAGAGAGTATAAATAATTTATCTACAGTATCTAAAACTATAACAGTTATTGAAACACCTAGCATACTAAAATCAGAAGAGAGTTCAAATGAACTATCAATTATTGCATCTGGTGACTCAGCAAAAGGACAAAAGATATACTCCAATAAATTAAAAAGTAGTTGTGGTATTAGTGGTGCCAAATTTGCACATAAACATACTCAAGAGGAGTGGGGACAAATAAAAAATAATGGAAAATTAGCTGAAGAGATAAAATCTATTTGTAATGGTACTAAAATACGAAATAAATATCTCTTAGATATTAGTGCTTTTGTAATTGAATTTGCAAGTGACTCAGGAAATGTACCAACTGGTTGTTCTTAACTTAAAATAGAGAGTTTTACTCTCTATTTTAACTCACCCCAAGAATCTCCAATATTAACTGAACACTCTAAAGGAACATCAAGTTTCATAATATTTGCCATAATATATTGTAATTTTGGTGCTACTTCATCAATAATCTCTTCTTTAATTTCAAATATTAACTCATCATGAATTTGTAATAGCATTGCTCCATCTATATTTTCTTCTTTCATGTAGATTTCTATTTCTAACATTGAAAGTTTAATAAGGTCAGCAGCTGAACCTTGGAAAACAGCATTTACTGACTCACGCATGAAAGCTGCCTTTTGCATTCCTGTGGCGTTTTCATAGTCAAATATTCTTCTTCTCTTTAAAATGGTCTCAACATAACCAATGCTCTTAACGTCGTCTTGAATTTTAGCTAAGAAATTTTGAATGGTTGGGAAGTTTTCAAAGTAAGCTACAATAATCTCTTTTGCTTCTTTACTTGTAATACCCAATTCATCGGAGAGTTTTTTAGCTCCCATTCCATACAAGATTCCAAAGTTTACAGATTTTGCGTAACTTCTTTTTGCTTCAGCGTCTTCCTCTCCAAAAAGTTTAATGGCTGTTGCCATGTGAATATCTAAACCATCATTAAAAGAATCAAGTAGGGCTTTATCTTGTGAGAAGTGTGCTAAGAGTCTAAGCTCAATCTGTGAATAGTCAATACTTAGTAACTTATAACCCTCTTTTGCCACAAATGCTTCACGAACTGAACGTCCAAGTTCTGAACGAACGGGAATATTTTGTAAATTAGGATCTTTAGAGCTAAGTCTTCCTGTTGCTGTTCCTGTTTGTAAAAATGAAGTATAGATTCTATTTTGTTCATCTTGTTTTGCCAACTTTAACAGAGGCTCAGCATAGGTGGAAAGAAGCTTTTGCGTAGTACGATACTCTAATATTTTTGGAATAACCTCATGTTCATCTTTTAATGAACTAAGTACTGCTTCATTAGTACTATAACCTGTTTTTGTTTTCTTACCACCTTTTAAACCTAAGTGTTGAAAAAGAATAACACCTAGCTGTTGAGTAGATTTAATATTAAACTCAGAATCACATAAAGTGTAAATCTCTTGAGTCAACTCATTAATTCTTGAACTTAGCATCTCTTGTAAAATTTTTAACTTTTCAATATCTAGTTTAATTCCTCTTCTCTCCATTGAAATAAGTGTATTTATAAAAGGATACTCAATATTTTTAGCTTCATCTTTTAGATAATCAATAGATGCTAAACTCATAGCTTTATCCAATGCACCATAAAGTATAAAAGTCATCCATGCATCCTCAGCTGCATAAAAAGTTGCAGACTCAATATCTACATTAGCAAAAGTTTCTCCTTTTTTTACCATCTCTTTAAAAGGTTTCATCTCATAACGGAAGAACTTCTTGGCTAAGGCATCAAGACCCACTTTTGTACCAGGATTCAGAAGCCATGCCATAATCATTGTATCAGCAAATGGTATAACTTCTTCTATATTATATTGATTATAGAGTAGAGAGAGGTCAAACTTAAGGTTTTGCCCAATCACTTTAGCTTTTAAAATAATTTTAATAGCTTCTATAGCATCCTCAATATTAACTTGTTCAGTAACTCCCAAATAGGTATGTGCCATAGGAACATAATAAGCTTTAGTTTCTGAAGTAGCAAAAGAGAAACCTACCATTTTATCTTTTTTAGTATCAAGTCCTGTAGTTTCAGTATCAAAAGCTACTAAAGTATTTTCATTAATTTTATTAACTACATCAAAAAGCTTCTCTTTAGTATCAAGAGTAATAGCATCAAACGAATCTTCTTCATTCTCCTCATCCTCTTCCATATCTGAAAAATCAATACCTACTTTTGCTTTTTCTAAAGCCTTTCTCATTTCATAGCGTTCAAAATCATCGATAAGACAAGTAAGATAGTTTTTATCTTCAAATTCAAAACTCTCTAAATCAAAATCTTTAAAGACATTTTGATCCATGGTAACCAACTCACGAGACATGAATGCATTCTCTTTAGATTCTAAAAGCTTCTTTTGAATATTTGCAGTACCACAATTTTCAATATCGTCATAGATAGCTTCAAGCGTACCATATTTATTAATAAGCTTTGATGCACCTACTTTTCCAATTCCTTTTACCCCAGGAACATTGTCTGAACTATCCCCTAAAATAGCTTGAAAGTTAATAAAATCTTTTGGATATACACCAAACTTTTCAAAACACTCTTTGTCAGTTATCTCTTTTCGTTTTACCGAGTCATACATAACTACGTAACCATCTTCTATCATTTGATACAAATCTTTATCATGGGAGACAATACGTACTTTTAAACCTTGCTCTTTTCCATACTTAGCAAGTGTTGCAATAATATCATCAGCCTCATAACCCTCTTTAGCTAAATTTGCAAATCCCATTTCAGTAATCCAGTCAATAGCAATAGGAAGTTGTTTTATTAAATCTTCTGGTGGTGAATCACGATTTGCTTTATAGTCAGCATATATATCATTTCTAAAAGTTGGACCTTTTGAATCTAAAGCAAAGACAATATAGTCAGTATTGTGATCTCGATGTAGAGAGTCAATAAGATTAATAAATCCTGTAAGTAAACCTGTTGGAAAACCATCTGAATTTTTAAGAGGAGGAAGTGCAAAGTAAGAACGAAAGAAAAAACCAAAAGTATCAATGATTGTTAATGTTTTCAAAATATAAAGCCTAATAAATAATATAAAAGGATTTTATCCAATTATGCGTTACAGTCTAATTTTTTAAAAACTTTTATTAGTTTTATTTTTTTATAGTATAATTTCGAATTAATATTAATTTAAGAGGACTCCTATTATGCAAACTGCTCATGACCCATATTTAATTACTGTTAAACGAAGTATGGATGAGCAAAAAATAAAAATTCGCAAAAAAAAATTTCAACTAGAAATAGAAAATAAACCAAGCAAAAATTTTTTATATAGGGATGTAAATATTAATTACTTTCAACACTTACCAAAAGGAGTTCAAAAATTTCTTTTTATTGGATTTTCTATTCTATTTCCATATATTATAGGTACTATATTTATATTTTTTGCTTTAGCTTATGCAAGTTTAGAAACATATTATAATTTACAGATGAACTCTTTTATGTTATCATGGATAATTGGTTATGAATGTCTTGCATTTATTTTATTACTCTTTATTATAAAAAGTGCTTTTTGTTTTAGAAAATCTTAAAAACTATACTCTTGTGCAAAAAATTCTTCTGTTGCATCTCTCATTTCAGAGACACTATCTATTCGATTTACTAAATCTCTAAATTTAGATGCACCTTGATACCCAGCCTTTGAATAGGTATGCAGATGTTTTCTAAAAATCAGAGCTCCATGCTCTCCATAGTGATTAATCATCTGATCAAAATGTTCTAAAACTAACTCTTGTACAAGAGCAGAACTTACCTCTGCACTTCCCGTACCATTTAAGTAGTTTTTCATAAGCTGAAATATCCATGGTCTACCAACTGCACCACGCCCAACCATGACTCCAGCTGCACCTGTGTGTTCTAAAACCCATTTTGCTTTTTCAGGTGAATTAATATCACCATTAACCAATACTGGAATACTAACAGCAGCAACAACTTCTTTTAAAGCATCATAATCTACAGGTGCTTTATATTTACCTGCACGAGTACGACCATGAACAGCAATAAAGTCTGCACCATTATCTTCACAAAGTTTTGCCTGTTCAATATGATTTTTTTCATTAAACCCTAAACGCATTTTTACAGAGGTATACTCTTTATTTGAGTACTCTTTAATAGTACGAATTGTCTCTGCCATTTTTGGTAAATCTGTTAACAAAGAAGAACCCTGCAAATTATTAACAACCTTTGGAGCTGGACAACCACAATTCAAATCTATAATATCTATGCCATCACGTTCATTTAAAAGCTCAACAGCTTTACGAATAACAGCTTGATCAGAACCTGCAATTTGTATACTATATGGTATTTCCAATTCATTTTTTTCTAACATTTTAAAAGTTTTTTGACTTTTAAATGCTAAAGCATTAGAACTAATCATCTCTGAAACAGTTAAGTCTGCACCAAATTTCTTAACAACGGAACGAAAAGGGAGATCAGTAAAGCCAGCTAAAGGAGCTAAAGCAAATAAAGGTTTAGAAAAATCGAGGGTAGGCACTAAAGTGTACCTACTTTGCTTCACAAATATGACGAATATTCATCATATCAGTAATTTTATATTTTTTATGTTCTTTTTTCAAATCATATAAAGCTCTAAAACGTTTAAAATCATTTTCATCATGTTCTTCAAGATAATCACCTGCTCGATCAATCATCTCATAGTCAAATAGTAAATAAAGATAAGCGATTTGTGCTTTTGAATATTTAGACTCATATTCACGCCAGAGTTTTAAATTTTCATCTGGTGAAAGTTGTTCCATCATCGCTGTTGCCATTTTTAAATAATCACTACACTCTAATGTTGGCTCTAAAGCAATAATAAAATCATCTAAGATATCTTTAGTTAAACCTAAATCATCATCTTTACTTACACGTGAAAGAAGTAACAAAAAGTTTTCTTTATTAAAAGTTTTAGCATATCTACGTGCTTTTGCAAAAGTTACTTTTGAGGCAAAAATTCTTAATGCTTTTTCAAAAAGCTCTTCAGAATAACTCTCTTTAGCACCAATAACCATCTCAGCAAAAGTCTCATCTTTTTTAAGACGATTCATTAAATTTTTAATAACAAGTGGATTATTATCGGAAAGAGCATTTGATAATTTTCTACTTTTTAAATCAACATACTCACCTCTATCAATTTCAGATACTAAAGTTAATGCTCCTCTTAATTTATCTGAAATATCATCAACTGCTCCATCAACTTTAACTGTAGCAACAGAAAGTAATGATGCCGTCTGTTTTAATAATGGTAAATTAAATTTATGTGCTTTTGGCTCATGTAAAAGTGACCAATATAAAGCATCATCTAAACTAACTGTATCTTTTTCCCATTTTTTAAACTTAAAAAAGTTTTTTGTTCCATAAAACATCATATGAATAATAGATGCCAACATTAAAACAAACATTGGTAAAACAGTCCATACAGCAATTGGAATAGTAATCATAATTCCAAATTCATCAATACTATAGTTTCCAGGATTAATTGTATATACAAAAATACCAACTATTGACATAAGGACAATAGAAGCAATAATATATAAACCTAAACGCATAAACACTCCTTTGTTTTTACTCTTTTTCTACAACTTCTCTACAAGTAATACAGTAACGAGCAAAATTTTTCACTTTTAACCGTTCAATATTAATCTGCTCTGCACACATTTCACATTCACCATAGAGATTGTTTTTAATTTTATCTAAAGCTAGTTCAATTTCTGCTAATTCTTTTGACTGTTGTCCTAAAATAGCATTATCTACAGCTGTCTCCAATGACATTGCAGCATGATCACCTTCATCTTTAAGTTCATTTCTTCTCATACCATTCATCTCATTTGATGTACTGGTTAAATTTTTTTCTATTTTTGTTTTTCTTTCTTCTAATGCACTCTTAAAAAATTCTACTTCTGTTGCATTTAACATATTATCATTCTCCTAAATATTATTTATGATATGGATGATTATTTAGTATAGTTAAACCCCTAAATATCTGTTCCAATAGTACTACCTTTGCCAGTTTATGTGACATCGTAATTTTACCCAAAGATATGTCATTATTACATTTGTCTAAAAAACTGCTCTCAAGCCCATAAGCTCCACCAATAAAGAAGTTTACTACCCCTCTATCCTTAAGTAATTTTGAAAATCCAAAACTATCCAATTCTTTACTATCTGGATTTAAGGAGATATTATAAGCTCCTCTTAAGTGTGGCTCTAGTGATAGAGTATATGATTTTTGTGAAGCTTCCGTGGAAATATCGTGTGCTTTGTTAATTTCTTTTGAATAGATTTCAAAAACTTCCACTTTTGCAAAAGGTTTTGAAATTTTTATATAATGCTCAATAAGAGGAGCATAAAGTTTATCTTTTGACTTTTTGTCAATAATATATATATTAATTTTCATAGATAATCGAAGCTAAAATAACTAAGCGTTAGATACCTTTGGATTATCCTCTAAAAATAATTTTAATAATCCAGATATTGTCTCTTTCATATCATTTCTATCAACAATCATATCAATAAGACCATGCTCAAGTAAAAACTCTGAACGCTGAAAACCTTCTGGTAAATCAACTCCAACAGTCTGCTTAATAACTCTCTGCCCTGCAAATCCTATTAATGCCCCTGGCTCAGCTATAATAATGTCTCCAAGCATAGCAAATGACGCAGATACCCCACCCATTGTTGGATCAGTTAAGAGTGATATAAAGGGTAATCCATGATTATGTAAACGATTAAGTGCTGCTGATGTTTTACTCATTTGAAGCAGAGAAAAAGTACTCTCTTGCATTCTAGCTCCACCTGAAGCAGAAATAATAATAAAACCACATTTTTTCTCAATAGCACGATTAATTGAACGAACAATTTTTTCACCCTCTACCGAACCTAAACTTCCACCCATAAAAGAAAAATCAAAGATAACTAATTCTGTTTCAACACCATTAATAGTACAAGAACCACTTACAACGGAAGAGGTTTTTCCTGTTTTAGCTTTTGCTTCATCTAAACGTTTTTTATATGATTTTTTATCAATAAACTTAAGTGGATCAACTGGAGCTAATGATGAATCAAACTCTATAAAAGTACCCTCATCACATAAAAACTCTTGTCTCTTTACTGCATTAATTCTAAAATGATGATTACATTTTGGACAAACACTACATTTAGAGTCAACCTCTTTATAGTACATAAGTGCTAAACATTTTGGACATTTAATCCAATTGCTCTTCTCATCTTTTGTATCTGTAGTATTAATCATATTAGAAAAAAGGTTTGCGAAATTCATTCTGTTCACTCCGATAGGTTTAATTGCGTGTATCATACCATAATAGGTATCAATAGTGACTAAGTTTAAAAAACTTTTATTGACTTTTTATGACTTTATTTATCTCATTTGAAATATATTTTGCATGTTTTAAAAAGAAAAAGTGATCTCCCTCCAAAGGATAGAAGTTAGATTTTTCAATAAGTCCTGCAATTTTTTTACCCGTGTAGAGTGGTGTTGCTGTATCTTCAATACCCCAAAAACATAAAGCTTCACTTTTAGACTTTGCAAATTCTGATTCAAAATCTTCATCAACTACATTTTTAAATGTTTCATACATTTCATGACTCATTCCCTGTGCGTCTGGAGCAACAAAAAGTTCTCTAATTTTTTTCATACCCAATGGTTTTAAAAATTTAAAAGTTGCAATTTTAATTTTAATAGACCAAGGTTTTTCTGTTAGAACTCCAGCTGATGAAAGAAGTACCAGATATGGTGTTTTAAGAAGTGTTGCAACTTTACCACCAAAAGAGTGACCCATTGCTATTTTAGGTTTTACATTGAGTATCTCAAGAAAAAGTTTAACAATATTTGCATAATCCTTCGTCGTTAAAATCATCTCATTTGAACTTGCACCAAACCCTGGCATATCTAAATATATATGCTTATATTCAACTAATTCTTTTCCAAAGGCTTGTTTCATTATCTCTTTATTACTACCCCATCCATGAAGTATCAACAGACTCTCTTTTGCTGAAGGATTTATTATTTCATAACTTAATTTAAATACTTGCTCTTTATAGTTAATCTCTTTTACTGCCATTACTCTTCTTTCATTTACTTTTTATAACTTGGGTGATTTTCTAATTTTTTATATTTTTCAATTTTTAAACGTTCTATTTTGATTTCATCTTTTGCTTTATCAGATTCTATAAAGGCTCTATGTCTTTTTAAAAGAGAAAAAAACTTTCTCTCTTTTGGACTATATGTTAAAAGTAATTTTTTAATTAAAACATTATGTGGCAAAAGAGACAATATATGCTGAGCGTTAATATGATTATTTTTATTTTCATCTTTTATCATACCATTGGACTCAACCCAATCACTACATCCATGAGACAAATTATTTAAATATTTAATTAGTAAAATAGAGTGCAAAATATCTCTTTCTGGTTCACTCTCTTCAAACTCTAAATTATCCCAATAACGTCTATCAGCACAAAGTGAAAAGTATTTGTTTTCTTTTAAGATTTTTTGAAAATCTGCTGACTGTTTTTTTGACCAAATTCTTTTATATTTTGCATAAATTTTTCTTAAAGCTCTTTTTTCCCAACTATAAGCATCTAAATATTTTATTACTATTTTTCTTTTATTTTTAGTAACTTTATCTTTTTCAAAATACAACTCATCATCAAAAACATTCAAAATAATATGTTCATTTTCTATACTATTATTTAAATCTTCATCTTTTAAAGATTTTTTTTCTTTTATATCTACAACTGTTATGTTTGACTCATTAATCCTCTTTTTTTCAAATGACTTTTCTTGCGTTACTCCAAAATCTGGTTCAAGAATTGCACAACCAGAAAATATTAAAACTAAAAATATAAGAGCTATATATTTCATGAATTTAATCCTTTAGCACAAACAAATGCTGACGAGAATGCCCATTGAAAATTATATCCACCAAGCTCTCCTGTGACATCAAGAACTTCACCTAAAAAATATAAATTATTTACTTTTTTACTCATCATTGTAGAAGCATCTATTTCATCTACTAATATACCACCCTTTGTCACCTCAGCTTTTGAATAACCAAAAGTTCCAGCTGGAGCAAAAGAGTAAGATTTTAATATTTCTATTTTTTCCCATTCAACTTTAGTAAGTTGATTACAAGCTCTATCATCTACTTTTAACTCGGCTAAAAAAGTCTTAGCCACTCTATTCGATAGACCTAAAACATTAGAGATATTTTTCTTAGAAGTTTTTAATGCATTTAAATTAACAGTTGGAATAAAATCTATCTCAATTTTTCCCTTGTTCCAATGGAGTGAAGCATCTAAAACAGCTGGTCCACTTATACCTTTATGAGCAAAAAGTAAGGAACCGTTAATGACCTTTTCATTCACGGTTATTTTAACATCTGTAGCAATTCCACTTAAAGATTTAAAAAAGAACTGTTCAGGTTGTACGGTGAAGCCAACTAAGCCTGCAGAGAGAGTAGAGATTTCATGTCCAAAACTTTTAGCAATTTTATAACCAATATCAGTCGCTCCAATTTTTGGAAAACTCAAACCCCCTGTAGCAACTACTACTTTATTCGCTTTTATCTTTCCTTTATTAGTCAACACTTCAAATCTACTATCTACTTGTTCTACACATTGAACAGTTGTATCCAAAATAATATTTTTTCGAGAGATCTCTCTCGCTAATACATCAACCAACTCTTTAGCATTATTTTCACAAAAATATTGATGATTTTTACGAACAATTGGAGTTAACCTACGATCAGCTAACCAAGAGAGTAAAGCATGCTGATCAAAACGCTTCAATACATTACGAATAAATCGTTGATTTCCCAAATAATTTTTAGCTGTAACATATCCATTTGTAATATTACACTTACCACCACCTGAAATCAAAATTTTTGAACCAATTTTACTATTATTATCTATAATAACTATATTATTATTTTCTTGTAATGCACCAAGCATTAAGCCACTCGCCCCTGCTCCAATAATTACAATATCTACTTCTTTTTTCATCAGTCAATTATAGCGAACCTTATCCTAATAAATTATATAATAGAGCTATTATTAAGCAATGTGAAATAATTAATCACAAATTAAATTAATTTACTTGATTAATTATTTATATATGTTCTAAAATATATAAATATTATGCTATGATAATGAATCTTAAAATATTTTAAAGGAAGAAAAACAATTATGACAAAAAAGAGACTTATGCTATCTATGGTAGCTGCTACATTACTTACCACAGGTTGTTCACAAATAAATACAGGTTCTAAAACTACTACTGCTACTAAAGTAACTACTCCAGTTACAGCACAAAAAACATCTGATGGATCATTTTCATTACCAAATGCTAAATCTGGTATGTGTTATGGTAAAGTTGTAATTCCAGCAACTTACAAAACAGTAACTGAAAAAATTAAAGCAACTCAAGCTGATACTAAACTTACAATTATTCCAGCAACATACAAAAACTCTACAGAGAGAGTTCTTGATACTGCAGCAAGTACAAAAATTGTAGCTGTTCCAGCAACATACAAAACTGTAAGTAAAACTGTAACAGTTTCACCAGCATACACTGAGTGGAGAAATGGTCTTCACCCAGAAGCAAGAGTTGCATCATCTGCTGTTTTAGCTTCTGCAAAAGCTGGTGGAATTAATCTTGCTGCTGCAAAATCAGGTTCATGTTACTATGAATTTTATGCTGCACCAACATTTAAAACAACAACTGAAAAAGTTTTAGCAACTGCTGCTTCTACAAGAATTATTACAAAACCAGCTGCATTTAAAATAGGAACTAAAAAGATTTTAGTTACTCCTGCAACTACAAAACTTGTAAAAGTTCCAGCTACCTATAAAACTGTTTCAGAAAGAATTAAAGTTTCACCTGCAACACAAGTTTGGAAAGAGACTAAATGTCACGATAAAAACTGTGCAATTGAAGAGATGATGTGTCTTGTTGATGTTCCAGCTGTTTACAAAACTGTTACTAAACAAGTAATTGTAACTCCTGAAACAACAAAAACTATTACAATTCCAGCTGTTTACAAAACTGTAGAATCAAATGAATTAGCTACTGCTGCTTCAACAAAAACAGTTAATATTCCTGCAACATACAAAACTTTAACAAAAACACAAAAAGTTTCTGATGCTAAATATGTATGGTCAGACTCTATGATGGAAAAAGCTGGTATGTCAAGAACATCTTCAGTTATTTGTAAAGTAACAATTCCTGAAGTAACAAAAGTAATTACAAAACAGATTGTAGCAACACCAGCAGCTACAAAAACAATTACTATTCCAGCTACTTACAAAACTGTTAATGTAACAAAACTTGTAACTCCTGAAACAACTAAGAAAACTGTTATTCCTGCTACATACAAAACTATCTCTAAACAAGTTAAAGTTTCTGAGCAATCAGTTAAATGGATGCCTGTACTTTGTAAATCAAGTATGACAATTGAAACAATTTCTAAAATTCAAGCTGCTTTAACAAAAGCTGGATTTAAAACACCAGTAACTGGTATGTTAGATGCGACTACAAAAGCATCAGTAAAAGCTTACCAAACTAAAAATGGTTTAACTGTATCTGGTTTATCAATCAATACTCTTAAAAAACTAGGTGTTCTTTAATATCTAAATTTTCTAAACCAACAACAACTCTTTGAGTTGTTGTTATTTCTCTTTTATTACAATTTTAACACCTCTCCAAATAACATCTCTTCTTCACTACCATTAGGCATTACCCATAAAACATCAATATTTGGTTCATAACTAGGAAAAGTTCCTTTACCATCGGTAAAATAAATTAAAAATTTAAAATCTTCATTCAAATCTATTATATAATCAAAAACTGGTGTAAAATTTGTACCTCCTCCACCTTTTAGCATTGGCTCTATTGGTTCTTGAGGAGTTAGTCGTTGCACATTTTGAATAGTAGCATCACATTCAATAAATAAAATTTCATAATGAGTAAACAGTTGCATAATTTCATAAAGTTCAGATAGAAATAATTTTAGTAACTCATCATCAATAGAAGCAGATGTATCAATGGCAACTATAATCTTTAACTCTTCTCCATAAATAGAAGGTAAAGCAATTCCCCTATAGAGATGTTTTTTAGAAGGTGGAAACATTCGGTAATCACTCTTTGCATGAGCATTCACATAACGATACAACTCATCTCTCCAAGCAATCTTTGCTTCACCTTTTGATTCCACAAAACGCTCAATTCCCTTTGGTAAATCACCATACTTTTCAAGCTTTATATTTAACTGTTCAAGTAGAAGCTCATACTCCTCTTGAGCTAATAACTCTTCTGGAGTATCTTGCTCTTCTATCTCATTATTTCTCTCATCTTTCTGCTCTTCATCTTCTCTATTATTATCTTCTAAATCAAGTTCATTTAATAAAATAGTATAAATCTCTTCAGCATACAAGCTCTCAAAACGTGATGAATAATTAGCCATTGGTGGTAACATGAACCTATTTTCAACCAACAAATCATTAATGGCATAATCTGATGCTAAATTCCAAATTGATGAAACTCTATTTTTCCCTCTATCACTATGAAAAAGAGCTTGATGCATTGCTGAGTTTGCTAGTATGGTAGCAACTTCTTCTACACTTAAAACTTCTAAATACTCATCATTATACTCTAAGAGATCACCCAATGGACGAAAGCTAGCTATGTTTTTATTTACTCTCATATCTAAAGAGGTTACTAATGTTCCAAAATATGGATTTTCTAACATTAATTTTGTTTTGGCTTGGTCTAGTTTTATTTTTGAGGGTATCATTTTATCTTACCTTATGATGTCATAAAGGATTATACAAAAAAAAATTATTTTAGGGGAGAGAAGTGTTATTTTATGACAATGTAATTATCATAAAATAACGTAGAAAAGTAAGAGCCTTACTCTAAATCAAAAGCAACTTCTGATGCCCATTCTACAATGGCTTTTTTATCTTCATCACTAAGTGTTGCTTCTTTATGCATAATCAAGTAACTAGGCATTGGCATTTTACTCTTAATTGCTTTTGGAAATTTTTCAAGATATTTAAGCTTTTTTTCATCATCATATGAATTCCATGTAGAAAAATTCAGATGTTCTCTTCCCTCTTTAACATGTATCTTTGTTAACCAAGAAGCTGGTGCAATACTACTATACCAAGGGAAAGTAGTGTGACTAGAGTGACAATCAAAACATGATCTTTTAAGTATTGCCTGTACATTTTCAGGTGCTTCTATCGCATCACCTTCTTTTACAGGTAAATCAGCTGGAACATTCATAGGAACAAACTGGATTCCTATGAAAACAAGTATTAGTATTATTAATAGTTTCTTCATAGTTTTAATTATATATAATTATTCTTAAATATCACTAAAATTGATCTTATAAAGATAATTATCTCTCTTTACAGCTTTTATTTGATAAATAAAGTAATTATTAGACCATTTAGAATTTTTTACATAAATATAAATTTTATCTATATATAATAAAAAATTATTTTATATTAATAAATATGCAAATTCTTCAACCCAATCTTCCCAAATAGAGGAAGATTCAACATTTATCATATTCTGTTGCATGTCTTTTATCAACATCACAGAAAATTCTTTAGGTAAAGTCAAAGAAAATTTCAGTGCATTATCTACTTTTTCTTTAGTAACACTTTGTTTTATATTTGTAATAACACCTGCAATAAGTGCAAAGAGAACTTGAGAATCATGTTCAACTTCTAGCTCTTCACCAGCCAAAAGTTTTTCTATGTTGGGTAGTCGGTGCATCACTTTTCTAAAACTCATAAAAGCAGTAGCACTCTCATTTCCTACTGCTCCTGAGACAATATCATAAAGTAGACTCCCATCCATATTTGACTTTAAAATCTTATCTACATACTCCCAAGACCTAGGTGTTGGAAAAGACTTTTGATTTTTACTTGGATCAAAGTCAAAAAGTTTACTCTCATCATATTGTAAAAATGCAATAATAGAAGCATCTATTTCATTATTGTATGCCCAAACTTTCCAGTCTTTAAAACTCACCTCCATATTTAAATGGACAAAACGGTTTGAAAGTGGTGGTGGCATTCGATAGACTACTCCTCTGTCACTCTCATTGTTTCCAGCTGCAACAATGCTCCATCCATTTGGTAATTCATAATCCCCTACTTTTCTGTCAAGTACAAGCTGGTAAGCAGATGCTTGAACTGATGGAGGAGCTGTGTTAATTTCGTCTAAAAATAAAATTCCTTTTGAGTTGGGATTAGAGGGCAAGAAATTTGGACTTGCCCAAACAGCTTGATTATTCTCTTTATCAAAAAAAGGAATTCCTTTTAAATCTGTTGGGTCTAATAGAGAAAGACGTAAATCTACAAACTCTAAACCTTTATGCTCAGCTATTTGTTTAATAATAGACGACTTACCAATCCCTGGGCTTCCCCATACAAAAACAGGAATTTGACTCTCAATTAACTTATCTAAACTTTTACTTATATTTTGTGCATTCATTAGTACTCTCCAAATCCATATTTTTTCATAATAATCTCTAAAATAGGCTTTTTATATGCCCCTTCATGTCTAAAGACCTCATTTCCCTCTGCATCAAAAAAAAGTTGTACAGGCATGAGCTTTAAACGATATTTATCTCTTAAAATTAGACGCTCTTTTTGACCATCTACAGAGTAAATCTGATACTCTGGATGCTCTTCTAAAATCTCTGCAAACATCTTTGACATGGCTAAACAAGAGTAACAGTGACTCATTCCAAAAGTTATAATAGTAGGTTCTCCATTTCCAATAAATGACTCAATCTCTGCATATTTTTTTGTCTCTAACATCTATATTCCTAAACCTTGTAAAACACTGTTTCCATAGGTCTCATTATTTGCTAAAATTCTTATGAGAGAGCTATCAAGTTGAAATTCTCTTAAATATTTAATATTAACTGAGGGATTTGAAGCTAAAAGTCTATTTAACTCCCTATCCTTTCTTTCACATAATGTAGAGAGAATCTCTTTTGGTGTTGAGTGGTTAGTGGCTAATGCCTCATCTATATTATACTCATTTTTTTTATGGAGCATCAAGAAAAATTCCGTTGATAAATTTGGATTATGAGCCATCATAAAAAGTATCTCATCTGCATACTTTTCATAAAGCTTCTCTAAAATTTCAAAGTTTACAACACTATTTGAAGCCAGTTGAAAATCTAACTCTCTACTATTTAACTCTATTAAATTAGTAATGATATTTGTAATCGTCTCATTTTGTCCCAAGTAAGCAATAAACTCACTATCTTCTACCAAACCTAGACGATATTCACTCATCTCTTGGTAACTAAGTAGACTCTTTACAACCTCATCGCCATCCCATAGAAGCTTTTCAAAGAGTCTATCACTAAGCTTACTATTTTGAGTTAGCATCAATTTAGAATCTCTATCTACACGACCATAAAGAAGCTCTAAGTCACTCTCTCTAAGAGTAGGGTTAGAACAGAGAAAATAGTCAATACTTTTATCTTGGTAGCTAAGTAGTCTCTTGATTGCCTCCAAAGATAGTGCCTCATTAAAAGCTACAGTTTCACGCAAGTTTTTAGGTCTATTAGTTTCATATCTACTCACTTTTATCTCATGATTTGGCATGGTCAAAATGGCATCAAGAACCTCAAAGTTGTTACTCTCTTGGGCAATATTAACAACTGTTGTAGGAGCGTATATCATAGCAGGGTCACGAAATCCATCTGGTCTGTAGAAACGTTTCACAAAAGAGATAGTTATGTCACGGTTATTATTGTTCTCATGAACCCCTTCACCATTCCAATCATACATTTTAAAGAGTTTTAAGTAGACATCATCCAAAAAAGCTTCATTTTTCAAAAGTCTAAGAAGTCGCTCTTGGTCATTTGAGAGCTTTAATGACATTAGTAGTGTATTGGGTTTAATATGTGTTGTATAAAAAGCCTCAAAATCTTTTAATGTCACATCTGGAACTTTTGCATCATACAATTCATATGACAAATCTTCTTCAAGAGGAGTCATCATGCTACTTAAAACCAAAAGAGCAATATCATCTTGACCAATATATTTATCGGCATAGCTCATACCTTGTACTTCTAAAAAGTTACTAAGTTCTTCTACTGTAAAGTTGGTCACACGTCCTAAAAAAAGAACGGTTCCACCTTGTTTATTTTGAATTATCTCTTCTATCTTGTTCATACAATGATAATAACATAAAAAGAGTAAATTACTCCTATTTAAAAGGGCTAATAAGTAAAATGCTATAATGAGACAAATAAGAATAAGTGAGATATATATGAAAAGAAGAGACTTTATCGGTTCAGCAGCATTAGGTATTGGTTCACTAGCCCTTGGAGGATGTTATAAAGAGGAGAACAAAAAGAGTGTCAATGTTGCTCGTGGAAAGAAAGTAACTCTAAAATTAGCCACATCATGGCCTGCACATTTTCCCATTATGGGAACAGGAGTTGACAACTTTGCTAAACGTTGTTTTGAATTAAGTGGAGGAACACTTGAAATTAAAGTCTATCCTAAAAATATCTTGGTTCCAGCACTTCAAGTCTTTGACAGCACCTCTGCAGCTCAAATAGACGCTTTTCACTCTGGTGTCTACTACTGGAAAGGGAAAAACTCTGCTTTTTCCATCTTTGGAGGAATGCCTCTTGGACTAACAAGCGAAGAGATGATTACATGGCTAAAGTTTGGTGGAGGCATGGAGCTATGGCGTGAACTCTACGGTAAATTTAACCTCTACCCTCTCATTGGAGGAAGTACTGGACCTCAAATGGGTGGTTGGTTTAAAAAAGAGATTAACTCATTGGCTGACTTAAAAGGTCTTAAAATGCGTATTCCTGGTCTTGGTGGTGAGGTGATGAAAAAACTAGGTGTTAACCCTGTTTTACTTCCAGCAGGTGAAATTTTTACCTCTTTAGAGCGAGGAACCATTGATGCTACAGAGTGGGTAGGACCAGCACTTGACCGTATGATGGGATTTGACAAAGCAGCTGACTACTACTACACAGGGTGGCATGAACCCGGTTCAATTTTAGAAATCACCTTTAACAAGAACCGATGGGAACAACTAAGTTCTGAACATCAAGCCATTATTACAGCTGCAACTGAAGAGATGACAGGTACCATGGTTCAAGAGTTTCGTTACAAAAATGCAAAAGCACTAGCTGACATGCCTAAAAACGTACAAATTAAAACCTTTCCTAAAGATATGATGGATGCTGCAAAAACTGCCTTAAGTGAAGTACTGCATGATGAGTCAAATAAAAATGAAGACTTTAAACGTGTCTTAGAATCTTATAATAATTTCACAAAATTAAACAAAAAATGGGATGACATTAGTACAAAGAACTTCTTAAACATAAGAAGTTAGTGATATAATGAAGTTATAAAAACTGTAGGAGGTCTTTTATGAAAAAAATTATTTTAATGTTACTAACAACCTATAGTGTTTATGCTGGTGGAGTTTTTTCAATGGGAAGTAAAAACGTAGGTTTTACAGCTGGAACAGATAACAGTTTTGGAAATAACTACACCGTTCTTGGAGCAAATGTAAGTTACTTCATTATAGACAACTTATCTATTGGAGCTTCATATCAAGCATTTTTAGGTGCTGATCCGACGATTAATGAAGTAACTGTACCAGTTACCTATCATATTCCTCTTGAAGGTATGAGTTATCGACCCTATCTTGGTGCATTTTATAACCAAACATTTATGGATAAACCATATAAGGATTCAAATATCTACGGTGGTCGAGTAGGTCTAAGTCTACAAACTTCTCTCAACTCATTTATGTCATTTGGTTGGGTTCAAGAGTTTGCAACTTCGGACAAAAACAGAGAGAAAAAAGGTTATCCTGAGGTTTCTGCTGGATTCTCATTTTAAAAAGCCTACCAAGGCTTCTCTTCTCTTATATAACCCTCATTTATTAGGTCATATGCCTTTGAACTCATAACCCTTTTTGAAGCCTTATTCGTATCTGACTGTGTCACTTTAACCGTTGACTGTTTACTCTGTTTTGAACCTGAGCCACCACTCCCACCTGCTGACTCTTTTTTCTGTGACATTGTTTGTTCATCGCTCTCTTCCACATTATCCTCATTCCCATTTGAAGCTTCTGCACCTGAAGGATTATTAAAACCAACAGATGACTTTGCCTCCTCTTTAAAGAGTACTATTTTTAAATTATATTCAGTATCTTCATCTTTACCCAACTGTAGAGCCTTTACATAGTTCTCTTTTGCCTTACTCCAATATGCCATTTTAAATTCACAATTCCCAAGTTCATAATAGAGTTGCTGTTTCAGTTTTACATTGGTACTCTTAATAGCATTTAGAACACTCTTAGCCTTTTTGTACTTCTCTTGCTTATAGTAAATATGAGCTAAAAGCAACTCGCTTTCTAAACTTCTCTCTTCTATCTCTTGAAGTTCATCTAAAGCCTTATCATAAACTCTCTCTTCATAAGCCTCATAGGCATTTTGTAAATAGTAAGACTCTACTAAACTCAAAGAAGAAGCTTGAACATCTACCCCAACAAAAAGTAGTAAAAGTATCAACTTTTTAGAAAAACGTGTAGCAGACAAAAAGAAAAAAACTAAAGCCAAAAATAGAGGCACAAAAGCCAATTCAAAATAGCTTCTACTCTCTTTACTAAATACTTGTCTCTCTCCTCCACTAAGCCAATTTTGCATAACTTCCACAACCTCTTCAAAAGTAGAAAAAATCATAAATTCTCCTCCACTCTGCTCTGCTAACTTTTTTAAAGAGCCATTGAGTTTTGAGACGACAATATTGCCTTTTTCATCTTCTAAAAGCGTACCATCTTTTTGTTCTACAGAAGAGCCTTGTTTTGTTGCCATTCCAACAACCAAGATTTCAATATTTTCTTCAACAACAAAATCCACAAGTTCATCGTCTATTAACTCATCGCCACCATCTGAAAACAAAATAAGCTTCTTCTCTTCATCTTTAAATTTTGCAACTTTCTTCAAAAGTTTCTTAAGATCAGTCCCCTTTGTCAAGATATACTCTTGATTCATATTCTCAAGTGCCATTTTTACTAAAGCATGGTCAGTAGTTGGAGGGCAAAGAAGCAGAGGATTAGTAGTAAAACCAACCAATGCTATTTGGTCTTTTTTATTGACCTCTAAAAACCTTTTAATAGACTCTCTACTTGCCTTAGCACGAGTTGGTTTAATATCATTAGCATTCATAGAGGCAGACAAATCTAAAGCCAAAATGGCTGAATGGCTCATCACCTCCTTAGAGCTAACAGACTGGGGTAGTACAGGTCTTGCCATTGTCACAATGAGCAGTGCTAAAACCACCCAACGTAAAGTTTGAGAAAAGTTCTGCTTTTTACTCTTTACAACATAAGCAACCAGAGGCAGAAGTAACCAAAGAAAGAAACCATAAAGAAAACTCATCTACTGCTCCTCATATCGTAAAATTAACAAGAGTAGAAGCAACATTGCCAAAGCCAAAGGGTAGACAAAAAGCTCCTCTTTGTTAAGATACTCTTCGGAACGAATAGGACTTGGTTCCAACTCTGAAATGGACGCATAAACCTTTTCAAGCTCTGTACTGTTTTGACAAAAGAAGCTTTTTGCACCTGAATCTTTTGCAATACTCTCTAAAAGTGGTACATCATAGTCACTCTTTTTACCAATGCCAATAGTATAGACTTTCACACCCTGCTCTTGTGCCATCTTCAAAGCTTCTCTTGGAGAGGTTTTTCCTGCATTGTGTACTCCATCAGTAAGCAGAATCAACACTTTTGACTTAGCTTTTCCAGCTTTAAGTGTCTGTAAGCCTTGAACTAAAGCATCACCAATGGCTGTTGAAGTTCCTGCTATTCCTACGTCACTCATTAGCTCAAACATCTCATTCAAAGCTTTTAAATCGTAAGTCAAAGGAGAAGCAGAAAAAGCAAAAGAGCCAAAGACGACCAAACCTACGTTGTCATCATGTCGGCTCTCTATAAATATTTTTGCTAAAGAGACCGAAATGTCATATTTTCTAAGCGATTTGTTCTCTTTACTAAACCCACGTTCAGCCATAGAACCACTAGTGTCTAGCACCAATACTAAGTCTCGTCCTTTTTTGTTGGAACTAGCATTAGTACTGTAAGAGAAAGGAGAAGCAAGGGCTAAGACCAATAGCGTATAGATACTCATTACCAAAAAGAGTAGATTGTCCCAAGTAAAACTCTGTTTGGGCAACCACTCCTCTTTTGGAAAGTAGACTACTTTTACTTTTTGTCGACACCAAACAAAACAGGGTAAAAGAGCCAACAAAAGCAGAGCATAGGGGTAGGCAAAAGCAAAATTCATTAAGAGAAGACTCCACTCTCATAGAGCCACCGACCATCTACCTTTAAAAAACGACTCTTCTCAACCATATTACCAGAAGAGAGTTTCGCTTTAAACGTTACAAATGCCTCCTCTTCACCATCTACAAACTCTAAAACCTCCAAACCTAAAAACTCTGTAGCTTTTGAAAACTGCTCAATGCTCTGTTTCCACTCTTTAACATTGTTAGTGTAGTCAGAGTTATTGGGGTGAGTTGTTTTTACAATATAAGAAGCATCCCCAACAGCATAAGCCACATAACGAGACTTCATAAGCAAAAGAGCTGTTTTTGGACTTGCTCCTTTGTGGTAAACTTGACAGCATTTTTTATATTTGAGCTTGGAACCACAAGGGCATGAAGTGTTTGGGCTTATTTTTTTCATAACTCATTATATCATTATTCTACTCAATATTTTTTACATTTTCATCAGCTAAAGCAACGAGTATAAGCTCTCCTTTTTCATTAACTCTAAACTCTCCATATTTTGCTTTTTCATACTTTTTAGCTGATCCCTCCTCAAAGAAAAATGCATTACTAGCAAACTTAACTGCTCCATTTCTTACACGATAACGAAGCAAAAATTCACTCTCTTTTATGCTGTTATTGTTGTAAATTGAAAAGAAAGAGGCAACACCTTTTTGATCTAATTTTACCACAACAAAACCATCTGATGCATCAACATTATGGCTCCATCTATAGTTCTCTTTTTTTGGTAACTCAGCATAAATTTTTTCTGCTATCTCAAAACGTAAAGCCATATAGTCACCTTGAATCAATGATCTTGGGTCTACTGGTGCTAATTTTAAATAGATTACTCTACCCTCTTCAATATGTCTCTCTTTTTTATAAATAGTAAAATTAACTAAAGCTAAAATAACTACTAATGATATTAAAGCTATTTTTTTATACATCTGAAACCTCCTTTTCTAAAACTATTTTCATCATAAAACGTCCTAAAAATATCCCTACTCCCATAAGAGCAAGAAGTATAGATTTATCCATTAGTGTCTCTCCTGTATAGTAGTAATAAGTTGATAAAAAGGCAAAAGCACTAAAAATACCTAAAGCAGTCAAAAGGTTATGTTTATGTGCAAAGCCTATAAGAATTAATATAAGAGCAAAAATCAAACCTCCAATTTTAATAGATAAATATGCAAAAACTAATAGGGTAATAAGTAGTAAAAAACCTCTTTTACTATTTAACTTTTTCCCTTTTACAAATAAATTCCAGATAACATATACAAAAATAGCAAAAGTAGACAACTCTACAATATAGAGTGAGAAATAAATTTTATTTTCAAAATTAATAGACTCATAAATATAGTAAGAGAATGAAAATAGAGAATAGATTAAAAAAACTAAAGCAGCTGTTAATCCATAAGTAATTGCCTCTACTCTTGCATGATTTCTTACAGTAAATTCATTAAGCCATAACCATGTAACAACAAAAGTAAGTAGTGTATTTATAATAAATGGTTCATTTATTATAATGAAAAATCCAGAGAGTGCAACTACCATAAAAAATGATGACATCACTCTATGAATATAGTTAGGCATAACCCACATCAAAAAGGCTTGAAATAGTGCCGAGAAGAGATAAATAGGTAAGAGAACATCTTTATCAAACATAGAAAAAAATGTACTATTTCTAGTTAATATAAAAAAAACTGAAACAATCACTAACCCTTGTCCAGCAAGACTCAATCCCAATAGAAAATGCTCAAAGAAATCACCTCTCTGCTCTTGAAACATATTATACGTAAAGAAAATTATTCCTCCACCAACAATGGTCAATAACAATGGAAAATCCTCAATATTATCATTTAATACTAATCCTATTATTCCTCCGATAAAGACAACTAAAAACAGTGATCCTAACCAACCAGAAATCGAGAGAAGAATCTTAATATACCAAGGAGTTCTAACTACCATCTCTGGCTTTTCTCCTTCAACTAAACCCTGTTCAGATAATTTTTCCCATACATTCATATTATACTCTTTCATCTGACAACTCCTTTTGTAAAGACTTTAACCAAGAAGCAAATCCTGCTCCTAAAGCTAAAACAACCAATCCAATAAAAAAGATATGGAGCAGTTCAAAATGTCTCCAAGATATAGAAAAAATCAAGACATTAACAACAACTATAGAGAAAGAGAATGCACCCATAGATAACATGAATAGATCTATTTTTTTAACACGATATATATAATATAGAAGTAATAAAGTAATAATCCAAACAAATATAGAGAAAATATATTTACTATCTACAATTGAGATTAGAACTAACCATGTAATGGAAATAATTGAGACAACACCAAGAAGCCGTATTGCCCAATTACTCTTTAACCAATAGTAGCGATGAGAAGAAAATTCCCAAATACTCCATGCTAATGTATTAAAAATAAACATTATCCATAAAGCAAAGCTCTCTTCATATAGATAAAATCCAAAGAATCTTCCAAAAGTATCCATGTATAATGTTATTGAAAGATTTAAAAGAAATATCCACACTATCCAAAGTGCAGAGAAACGCCCTATAGAGACAAAAGGTAAAATTAAAATAGCCCAATAGAAAAATAGTTGCCAACTATCTGCACCTGTCTGATAGGTCTGACCTACCAAAGCTAACAGGACACCAACTAAAATGGAAGAGACCATCAATATGACTTTAGATAATAACTTTTGCGTATCAACATATAGATAAGCTACTATTGTTAAAAACATAACTCCTTCTACTATTGCAAATTTTTCAATATGAGTTAAAGCACTCCAGTTGTAAGCACTAAAAAACATCATAGCAAAGGCTAAAGCTAACCCTCCAAACCAAAGTAAAAGTTTATCTATAAAATTATACCAAGCCATAGAACTAGGGATAATCTCCAATAGACTTAAGACGCTATTAATATTCTCTTCTTTTATATTTCCATTCTCTATTAGAGCAATGATTGTATTACGATTTGACTCTTGCATAGTTTACTTCTTTTTTTTAATTTCAATATTATAATACTTTTTTACTTAAAGTGAAGAGTGTCACTCTTCACTTTTAAAATAAACTATTTCATACTACTCATTATTCTTTGCATTTTTTGAGGATGAGCTACAAAGTTGTAGCCTTTGTACATGGTAAAAAGTCCGTAAAGTACCACCAAAAATGCTGCTGCTTTCATCATAACTCCTCTTAGGCTTCCTTTTTGTAAGAACTTAGTTACCGAACCCAAAAAGAAAAGAGCTGGAATGGTTGCCAAACCAAAAGTTGCCATGACAACGGCACCCCAAAGTGGTGAAGCTGTTGTAGCAGCCATAATGGCAAAAGAGTAAACCAACCCACATGGAATAATGCCGTTTAGCATCCCAAGTAAAAAAAATGAACCATATGACTTACTGGTCAACAATGCAATAAAACTTTTTTGAAACCAACTATATTTAGAAAAAGAGAATTCTGCTGAATTTAAAAAACTAAATTTACCAAGCAGTGAGAGACCTGCTAACAACATAAGAACTCCTGTTAAAAGAAATAAAATTCCTTTAGTCATGGGAGTAAAAGCAATGGTCTGTCCTAAAAGTCCAAAAACTGCTCCTAAAAAAGCATATGTGGTAACCCGTCCAAAGTTGTATGAGAGGTGAGAAAAAGTCTGTTGAAGTTGAGAACTCTCTTGGTCAATCTTTGAGCTAGAGTAAGCTACAACAATGCCCCCACACATCCCAATGCAGTGACCAAAACT
>Ga0256826_1000273_pt1 | contig 29726 bp, 33 predicted proteins | sample CV79metaG_FD_185975 | JGI IMG/M metagenome (GOLD analysis project Ga0256826, IMG submission 185975) | Hydrothermal vent microbial communities from East Pacific Rise, Pacific Ocean - CV79 | ecosystem: Environmental > Aquatic > Marine > Hydrothermal vents | place: Pacific Ocean: East Pacific Rise...
ATTGTGTATCTTGATGAACAATCTCCAGTAGCTATAAGTTTTAAAGATTTACAGACAAAGCTCATTGAGAATATTAACTTAAAACTATAATTTCTCCATTGATGAGATAGATCTTACACAAACTTCTCAAAAAGAAAAAAAAAGAGTGCGATAATAAATACTCTCTTTTGGGATTTTATTATTTAAAATAATATTCACTTTTATCGTAACCTGCATTACTGTAATATAGATTACGATAATAAATAGCTATTAAGAATGAAAGTAAACTACCTTCTATCGTTGGTTAATTATATTCTCTAAAATTTGCAACTCTTCAATGATTACATTAAATTCAATAACCTCTCCAGTAAACATACTTCTCATTTTTTCATAATCAGCTCTAAAAGCTTCTAGTATTTCACCCTTAGGTACAATTTTTAATGTATCAACTTTTGCTTCATCATATTTCGCAGCATTTGAACGATAGTAGAATGCTTTATGTTTAGCCACCGTGTCTAACAGAGCTAAATCCTTCATAGCTTCTGCACCTATTGGACTTCTACTTAACATTACAATGTCATAAAGATGTCTACTAAGTCTCTCCTTTACTCTCTCAACACGATTAATGTTATTTTCGGCATGAAGAAGGGTTACTTTCTCCCAAAAAGTTCTTTTAGGACTCAATACCTTGACCACTGCTTTTGAGTGTATTTCAGATATAGCATCTTCTAAAAAAGAATTAACTTCTATCTCTTCAGTTGGTAAATGCTCAGATTTTGTTCCAGTCTCTATAAGCACAACTGGCTTTACATACTTATTTCCATATTCACCATCTTCTAGTGATTTTGGATAGTGGAAAAGTAGGTTTTCAGCATTTATGTCATCTAGAAATAAACTCCAATTTTCTAGTGATCCTATGTCCTCTGTTATTTTCTTTTTGAGTAACACTAATATCGTATTTTCTAAAAATAATTCTCCAGCAACTTTTAAATCTTCAACTGCTCTTTTAGATGCACTTTTAGACTCTTATTTAGCAACTATATGAGGTGCTTTATCTCCTTCAAACCCTAAATCAGCCATATGTAAAGAAAGGTCTATATCTTCAGAAAACCTATCTATAAGTTTGTAACATTTAGAAAGCGAAGTACCACCTTTAAACAGGATTCTATGATTATGGTTGATTCTATTAAAAAGTGTATCAAGTATGTAAGTTACCCAAAAATCTTTCTCTATTACATAAGCTGGGTAACCCAATTTTTTTGATGCAATTCTAAAAGCTTGTGAACGTTCTTTTCTTTCTATTTTTACAAATTCATACATTATGCAACTCTTCTAGTTATATCTTTAACAACTTCACGAACCCAAACTGCTCTAAACTTTGATGCCTCTTCCAGGTTATTAATCATACTTTTATCAATAGTGTTAGCAACTCTTAATTTTACACTCTCTTGTAAAGCTTCTTTACCAAGATACTCAATAGCACTCAAATAGACACTAGCACCACTCGCAGCACCAGAGAGTTTTTTAGGAGATACCTTTTTAAATTCTATATCTGTTTTACCAATTGAAATAGTAGAAATTTGTTTGTCTGTAAGATACACCTGTTTCATCGGTACTTGCTGTGTTAGTCCTAGTTGATACAGAGCATTAGCACCATCAGGAATAAAATCTGTATTCATACTTCTTGAAAGTGCTTTAATAATATTGGATTGTGACGGTGGAACTTCTCCCCAACGACTATTTTCAGGGATATAATAGATTCCTCTTCTTATACGCTTGATCTCCCCAGACACTACCAATCTTGATAGGACTCTTTCAACAGTTGCTACACTGCCAAGAGTATTAAAATCTACATGAGTGAACACCCAACCTGAGTTATGATTAAAAATAATTTCTTTCACTTTAGTTGTATAGTTATTTATCATAAGCATCCCCTTGTCTGTAAATAATTAATTATATACAGACATTATAGCATAATATAGAAAAAACTAATGCATTACAAACTGTTAGTTCTAAAATATGCTAAAATCTAAACCATGAGTTTAAAAAAAGAAACAAAACTGAAACTATTGTATCAATTGTTACCAGAAGATGTTGTCATTCCAAGTAGTTGGTTGATTTTCAATGGCTGTTCTGCTGAGAGGTGTATATGGTAGTTGATATTTTAAGTGATTTATATCTTGATTTTTACTTCAAGCCGCATTTGACTACAAGTGACAATATTATCTCTTTGTTTGGAGATATTTTTACAGATAATAATACTAAAGAAATTGGAGATGTATTAATTATAGCTGGCGATATTGGACACTATAATGAACAAAACATAGAAGTTCTAAAAATACTTCAAGAAAAATTCTATAAGCATATTATTTGTGTACTTGGAAATCATGACTACTACCTTGTAGGAAGTGAAGCAAAATATACTTTTGAAGATGATTCTTTTAAACGAGTTAAAGATATGTGTCAACTGCGGAGTTAAAATAGTCAGTTTTATAAAACTGGTTCTATGAAGTACCGGGTCTTTGGTCATACTCATGCCATATATTTACTTTTTAATTCTTTTTTAAGAATAAAAAGTTTAGAAGCTATTAATCCCAAATTAAAGAGAGCTACTCTTGTTTTAGAAAAGTGTATGTTGAGGACAAGATAGAAGTATTTGTTATTGCAGTTGCTAAAAGATAGGATATAGACTAGAGCTCATTTTATCTTATCTTCAAAATGAGCGAAAGCTCCTTCAACACTGAGTACTGTTTTATAGCGTGTCTTTGTCAGTCTTACACTCTTCGTCTTAATATCGCAAATAGCAATGCGAAAATTTGCTCCCATTACAGGTTCTACTATACAGATAACTTTTTCACCGATTTGGCGAGTTGCATGTATGTCACCTTGAAGATTGAAAAAGAAGTACTTAGGATAGCTCAGAGGGGTGATTTCAACAACAGTCACACTCTCTCTGTGTTCTAGAGTCTGTGCTATATGCATTGCATCCTCTAAGTTGTCAAACTGAACACACCAGTCATCAAACTCTTTATTAAACTTCAGTAACTCTTCATCTAGAAATCCACCTGCCGGTGATTGTAGTGCGAAAATACTCATTGTATGTATAATCTCCTATAAACTTGTTAAACATATTTTAGCATCCTTAACATTCAACACAACTTTCTTTGCAAAACGCAATACTTTTTAGATATCTCTATTTTTTACGGCAAAATATTCACACTTATATCACAATAAATTTTGGCTTAATAAATAACTAGGCTTTAAAAAGAGGTATATTTCATGATATATGAAAAGTTATAATACACTATATAAATGGAGTTTAATTATGAGAAGATATAAAAATATCTATTTTAAGTTTTTAAATTTTTTATTTCAATTGAAAAAAAAGAGTTTGAAGGTTTGGTAACTTAAAGAGGTAGTACTTCGTCCCAGAGGGACAAAGACTATTTTGCTAATGCTGCTTTAGAAGCGTCTGCAACTGCAGTAAATGCTGCTGCATCGTTCATTGCCATATCAGCAAGAATTTTACGGTCAAGTTCGATACCTGATTTATGAACACCATTCATGAAAGATGAATAGTTCATTCCATTTAAACGAGCCGCTGCATTAATACGAACGATCCATAGTTTACGGAACTCACGTTTCTTTTGCTTACGGTCACGGAATGCATACATCATTGAGCGTTCTATTTGCTCTTTTGCTTTTCTAAAGTGCTTACGGCGTCCGCTGTAAAAACCTTTTGCTAATTTTAGTATCTTTTTGTGTCTTCTTCTACGAACAACACCTGTTTTAACTCTTGGCATTTCTTTCCTTTTTCTTTACCCAGTCACATAAATGTAATCAAGGTGCCACTACTTTGGTGGTCTTGCCCAATTTTCAAATAAATTGGAGATGTAATGATTGAACTAAAAATTAGTTAATCATAGCCTTAATGTTAGCAGCATCAGCTTTTGCAACTGTTGCTGGTTTATTTTGGTCACGACGAGTTTGAGCGTCTTGTTTAGTTAAAATATGGCTTCTAAACGCTTTACCACGTTTAATTTGACCATTTTTCTTAACTTTAAAACGCTTAACAGCGCCTTTTACCGATTTCATTTTTGGCATCGATAATCCTTTAAGTAAAATTCTTTTCATCTAACCTAAGTTAGAATTGAGAGTGGGATTATACCCAAATATTTCTAAACTTTTGCTATACTTTGCTTATGAATTCAATTAAACATATAGAAAATGCCCTCAAAGAGCTTGATGACGAGGTACAAACAATACTTTTAGACTGGGGAATTCCCCTCAATGAAAAAGATAATTTAATGCTTCCAATTTTACAACAAAAAAGAGTTTTGGTGCAAACACTAGAAGATTTAACGTATTTAAAAGAGAACCCACCCACACCAAATCAGGCATGTGGTATATCTAAGTACAGAGAAGACTAATCTAGAGGGAGTTTAAAATACTTAACTTCAAAAGTATTTCCTCTTGTTGAGTAAAGACAATAGACATTAAATAGCTCTTCTTTGCTTGTTCATTAGAGGAGTAGACTCTAAAACTTTTTATTTCACCCAGTTTATCACTCACAAACTCACTATCTGCGACTAAAGGGTACTCCTTAAAGGGCTTTAGTGACTCAAGTCTATACAGTATCTTATCTTTAACTATATAGGCTACATAAGGGTTTATTCTTTGATGTATGGAGTTACTTGTTTGTAAAAAAACCACATCTTCTTTCTGGTCTTGAGGCAAGACAATAACACTCTCTTTAAGTGCTACAGCAAAATCTAAATAAATTGTTTTTTTGAGAAGCTCTAAACTCGATATTTTTTGAACCTCTTTAGCCAAAAAGCTATTGGACTTGTTAAGAGTTGCATAGCTTTTATAAAGAAAAAGCATTAAAATAGAGAGAATAACTATAGATATAATAAGTTCTATAAGAGTAAATGCCGACTTTCTCATTGAACCTGTATCCTTATAAGTGAGTTTGTAAACTGCTTCGTTTTCAGAGTAGTTCGCCCTAGTTCAAAGACTATCCCAGAACTTCCATTTTCAGCACTCAGCTCTTCATCTTCATCTGCGACTGCATCAAATTCACTTGTATCTAATGTCTCAAGCATTTCATAATCTACTTCTACTTTTATAGCTTTGAGTCTACGTCTAAGATCACTCTCTAAGTCGAACTCTTCTACAAGTCTGTTCATATCCATACGAGACTCTTCAAAACCATACTTACCCCCAAGAGAGAGTAAAAAAGAGCTATATTGATTTGTCTGCATACTTTGCTTTATACCAAAAAATTGGTGAGAAGTTGTTCCTCTCATCTGAAGTAGTGCTGCAATAACTACGGAGACTATCATAACTGCTACCATCACTTCTATCAATGTAAACGCAGCTCTCGAAGAGTTTACCTTAGGCATGACCTAAACCGATACGTATCGCTTCATCGAGTGATGTTTCACCATTTAAAAGCATTGCAGAGAGTTGTACAGAAATAGTTTTAAGCCCATCTTTTTCAAGCTGAACTTTAATAGTATGCTCATCAGTTGTAGTTTTCAAAAGCTCTTTTATAGAGTCATTCATAACAAGAAGTTCACCTATAGAGCGACGACCTGAGTAGCCACTATAGTTACAAGACTTACAGCCAACTGACTTATAAATCTTTGCACCCTTAGGAATATCATAATCTTCTGCAAAATTCTCAGCAAGTTCATCTGTCTCTTTACATTTATGACAAATAACACGTACAAGCCGTTGTGCTAAAATCCCTAGTAGTGAAGAAGAGATTAAAAATGGTTCAACATTCATATCTGCTAAACGCGAAATAGTTGCAGCCGCTGAATTTGTATGCAGTGTTGAAAAAACCAAGTGACCAGTGAGGGCTGCACGAACAGAGATAGCCGCTGTCTCTTCATCACGGATTTCCCCTATCATTATGACATCTGGATCTTGACGAAGGATAGAGCGAAGAGCTGCTGCAAAAGTAAGCCCTACTTTCTCATTTACTTGAATCTGAGCAATATTATCTGACTTATACTCAACAGGGTCTTCAACAGTTATGAGATTTTTATGAGGCTCTTCAACTTCTCGTAAAAAGGAGTGAAGAGAGGTTGTTTTACCAGAACCGGTAGGTCCCGTTACAAGTATAATACCGTGAGAAGAACGCAGTAGTTTTTTAACGTCTCCTATAAGAGCATCATCAAAGCCTAGCTCACTTATTTGGGGAATCTGTGAGCTTTGCATCAGTAGTCGCATAACAACTCTCTCACCATAAAATGTAGGGAGTATAGAGACACGAATATCTAGAACTTCGCCTGCTATTTTTATCTGAGTACGGCCATCTTGGGGAATACGTTTTTCAGATATATCAAGGTTGGAGATAACTTTTATACGACTCACTATAAGACTTACTACTTTTTTATCTAAGTCTGCGTTTTTTATAAGCATACCATCGACACGAAAACGCACCTCACCTTTTTTTTCTTGAACTTCTATGTGTATATCTGAGGCTCTCTTTTTAACAGCCTGATAAAAAAGTGCATTTACAAACTTGATGATTGGAGCAGACTCTTCACTCGTTAAAATATCGCTAGAAGTTCTTAAAAAGTCAGTAAGTGAGATATCTTCTTCATCTTCACTCTCAGAATCCTCCTGCATAGTCTCTATTGCTTTGTCTGTACGAAGCTCTAAGAAGCGGTTATAGAGTCTGTCATAAGAGTCTTCATCTAAGATAGCAAGAGGATAAGCCTGTTCTAGTTTTGTGTAGTAATTACTTGCTTGTGCAAAGTACTGCTCATTAGTAAACGCAGTGATTACACCCTCATACTCACTAAAGAGAAGATAGTTTTTCAAACTAATATCAGTAGTTAGTTCCTCTGGCTCATAAACTTCTAGTTTTAGGTTATGAATGTGCTCTAATGTTATCATCTTTATTTAACACCCTCATCGCGGAGAGTCTTTTTTTGATCCTCTTTTACTTCATTGTAGTTTACCGTATTTACCTGTGTCTGTATTGCTTGTTTCTCTAGTCTATCAAATACTTTTACATTGTACTCTTTTTGAATTTTTGCTAGGAGTCCTAAATCTTTTTGTAATTGGGAGAGTTTTTCACTCTTGTCTATAATGTAAGGAGTTAAAATCACTATGAGGTTATCTTGTTCAACTGTAGTACTAGTAGAAGAGAAAAGGTACTCACCTATCCAAGGAATATCTCCTAAAAGTGGTAGTTTACTCACAGATGTTCTATCGTAAACTTTTACTAATCCACCAATGATTATACTCTCACCATGACGAAGGATTGCTTGAGTTTTCACCTCTTGTTTTGAAGTAACGGGTTGTCCTGTTTCATTGTTAGAGCCATCATCTAAAATATTTTCTAAAATTGCTTCAGCATCAAGTGTCACTTTAGCTGAAGAAGAAACACGAGGTTTAATTTTCAGAGTCAGACCAACATCCTCACGTTTAAAACTACTAGTAACACCACCACCAAGTGTAGAACCAGTAACAGTACCCGTAGAGATAGAGATAGTTTTACCAACATATATAGAAGATTCTTTGTTGTTTACACAGAGAATAGATGGGTTAGAGATAGACTTCGCAGCACTGTTTGTTTCAAGAAAGTCTATAGTTGCACCAAGGGCGAAACCACTTGTAGCACCAGAACCTATTACAGAAGTAGCAAGAGCAGCACCAATTGATCCGGCAATTGCATCACCACCAAAGTGAGTTGCTAATGAATATAAGCCCTCAGAAGTTAAAGCAGCTCCATCAAAACCATACTTAACACCTAAAGACTCCGCATTCTTCTTATTTATCTCTATAATTCGAGCTTGAACATAAACCTGATACTTCTCTTTATCAAGTTCATCAATAATAATTTTCAATCCTTTTAAAACCATAGGGTCACCAATGGCAATAATGGCATTAATCTCTTCACTCGCACTCACATTTGGTTTAAGCGATGGATCTGCAAAAACCTGTTTAGCGATGATTTCATTGAGTGAAGCCGCCACTGTTTTTGCATCTGAGTTTTTTAGTGCATAAATCTGTACACCCTTATCGGCATGAGATTCTAAGTCCATACTCATAATAAGTTTTTCAATTTTTGCAACATTTTTTTCTAAACCTACAACAACTAAAGCATTTATATTATCATCAAGAAGAATTTTTACATTTTCCGATGCGATTTTAGGGTTAAAAATGGACTTAGCAATTTCAGTTAGTCTTGCTTGAAGCTTTTTAGCATTTGTATTTTTAATAGGAATAATTTTTACTATAGTTTGATTGTTTGTATCTATATCTCGAATAACACGTTTAATTGTCTCTATATTTTTAGGATAGTCTGTAATAAGAAGTGTATTGCTCTCTTTCATAGTCATTAGTTTTGCAGTTTTAGAGATAAGGTAACGAATTTTTGCTGCTACGACATCAACATTTTCGCCCTTAATATGTATAGATTGAGTCACCATTAAAGAGCCATAAAGTTTTTTGCCCTGCGTTACTACTCTTACATTATGTTTAGCCGCTTCTGTTGAACGGATTATTTCGTAAATAGAACCTTTTTTTACAAGTGTAAATCCCTTAGACTCTAACACAGAGACTAATATACCTATAAGTTCATCATCATACACAGGTGTAGTACTTACAAAGTTTACTGTTCCATTTATCTTATTGTTTATGAGTATATTTTTATGAGTGATTTTAGATATAAGCTTTATAAAGTCATTCACTTGTAAATCTGAAAAGTTAACATTGACCTGTTCCCTCGCATTTAAACTTAGTGTTAAAAATGTTGTTAATAGTAGTAGTTTAATGAATCTCATATATTATTTCCTTCTCTTGGTTATTTCTGAGCACTGTAAGTGCTATTGTGTCGATTTTATTGATGTTTTTGTATAAGTTAATGGCATCTTTAAAAGATGATAACTTGATGTTATTTGCTTCAATGATAACATCCCCTTTTTTGAGACCTAACATATCCATTTTTGAGCCTCTTTTTATACGGTTTATCTTAAAGCCTTCTATTTTACCGTTTCTTTTCACTGGTGCGATTGCAATATCTTTCCAAATTTGATTTGGATTTTTTGAGTAAAAATTGATATCTTGTTTTGAGACACGATGTTCACTCTCATCATCCCCACCGCGATGAACTCTTTTCACAGAACGAGAAAAATTTTGTCTTGATGATTTTTCAAGTTTAAGGAGGTAATCTTTACCCAATTTTGTAAAGATTACTTGGTCTAACTCTATCTCTTTAAGTTTATAACCCTGGTAAATCTCTCCAACTGCAATAATAGTAGTTTTCGTAGTAGACTTTTTCTCTGCTACTATGGCAAATCCGTTTATACGATTTCCATAAAGTCCTTTAAGAACTAATGAGTTTATACTATACGAAGGAGTGGATGATCGCTCCTGTGTCTCTTGTGGTGATGAAGCACTCTGTACTTTTGCAGGACCAATCATGTTTTTAAAATCAACTCTTTGGTACTGTACAAGGTAAGATTGTGAACTATTTAACTCTACTCCCTCACTCGGAAGGTACCACCACACACCAAGTGCGATAATCTTAGCCACAAGAAGTAAAATAAGTAACTTCGTTACAATAGCGAGGAGTTTAATGTTAGAAGGTTTTTGCATAAACATACTCCCCTTTATCTGATTTTTTGAACTTTCTTAGAGAACTTCTGTAACTACTAAGCATCTTCTTTGAAGGTTTTAGTCTCACTTCTAAAGCTCTACTACTAAGGTCAAATGAGGCTTTAGCCTCTCCAAATCCTCCATGACCGACAGCAGTAACATTTAAAGGGTTAAGTACAGAGTAGTTCACTTGAAAATACTCTATCTTAGATGGTAAATAAGATTCTACTAAAGAAGAGAGTTTTATATTATGAAGTTCTATAGTGTTAGAGAGAAGCAATAGTGTCACTTCGGCTTCTTGGACCAGTGCACTGTCTATACCCTTCGCACTCACTTCTAAGTTAGTAATATCTAGAGAAAATAGATTCTCTTGTAAACTCTCTTTTGAGATCACAACTTCAAAGTTTTTTAGCTCTTTTTCTAAAAGAAAGTAGACACTTGCCTTTGGAATAAATGCCATCAAAGCAAGAATAAAAAATAGACTAAACCCGAGAAATTTTAGTAATTTTTTTACCATTTTATCTCCATATCTAGACTTGCTTTGGTCTCGTTAAGTTTTTTAATCTTTAACATAGTTATATTGTACGAGCCATTTAGAACCTTACCCATAAGAGTATTTAAAACAAGTGCATCAATGGTTTTTGCACTTATATGAACAGACTTTTTACTGTGTTTTACTATAAGACCTGATGTTTTCAGTGTTCTATTTGAAAGGATTTTTTCTAAAGACTTTTTTGTTTTTTTCTTATCTGCATAGACTGCTTTAAGAGTACTGAGATTTACTGCGAGTTTTTCACTCTCTATAAAACTCTTGTTTGCCTCTTTAAGTTCACTTTTTACACCACTTAGTTTAAAAAATAAAAAGAGTATCACTACAGCGAGAAGTGCACCAATATGAAGAGGATTCACTCTGTTCATAGTTTTACCTCCACACGCATTGTATCACCCTTGAAAGAGTGTGTCTCTTTAAGCTGTTTAATTCTCAGTTCAGAAAGTAGTCTACGTTCACTCCCCTCTGGAGTATTAGAAAAGCCCACAATTAAAAGAGAATTTTTATACTCTATGAGTGAAATCTTTTGCTTATCCTTAAGTTTAAGACTTAAAACAAGAGCGATTGTTTCACGAAGTTTTGTCTGTTTTTTATAAATTTTACTATATTTATTTAAAGTAGATCTATTTTGTATCATTGTTGATTGGAGTCTGTACTTACTAAAGAGTGCATCTTTTGAGTCCAATATTGCATCACGTTTAGAGCTTGCTATAAAAATTTCAACAAGTAGTATAAGAACTAAAACCCCTAAAATCGCACCTATTTTATATAGACTTGAGTTGTCTACTATATGACCAAACTGCTGCAGATTAATAGTATTTTTTGAAAGAGTCATACTCTGAGTTACAAGAGGGTTTGACTCACTAAGCCAAGATGATGGAACAACTACAACAAGTGAATCTTTTACATAGATACTCTGTGTTTCATTGATGCGTGCAGCAGACTCTAACTCTGCAAATTCACTCTGAGCAAAACGGACACTATTCACATCACTCAAAGGTATACCTCTACTTATAAGGAGGTCTATGATTTTTTTATCTTCATAAGCAAAAATCATAAACTCATCTTCAAACTTGTAAATACTATAAGAGTAAGTACCCTCGGGAAGAGTGTCCTCAAAGATAGAAGGTAGTAGTTTTTTTGCTGCCCGAACACTATTTAGAGGCAGTTTTATTTTCTTTACCCAGTAGAGAGAAGGAGATAAGACAATATCTAACTTGTCTGTACTTTTTGCTACTCCCTTATCTCTATCTTGTGGGTCTAAAAACAAAACATTACTACTGCGTTTAAATTTCATAAACAAAATTAGACCCTTTTTTCTTTTTTATATCGTACTCAAAAGTAACTCTTGAGCTTTTTTTATTTTGTGTTAGTTGTAATTCTACAAACAAAATAGGTTCAAAAAAACTATACTTATACATCGATAGATTTTTTAACTCATCATCATTAAGAGCTAAATCTTCCACAGTAGTGTAAGACCCCATTCCTGCACTTAGAAGCTCAGCTCTCTCTTTAGATGTTGTGAGTATCATCTCCCATACTTCGGTAGTAACATAGTTTAAATCCAGACTTATGTTTGTGTCACTACTGTAGTAAAAAAGGTTATCAAAATCAATATTTACTAAAGAATTATCGTTATACTCTTTTGTATAAAAATCGTTTATTTCTTTTAAATGTTTAGAAGAAGCAATATAATCTCTAAATAAATATGGTTTTTCATCAAAAATTCTACTATTATAACTATTATCTTCTTTAATACCGCCAATATTATCAAGTAATATATCAACATACTCACTATTTACACGGTTGTTATTCATAAACTGCTTTAGAAGTATTGTTGTATTGCTATCTAACTGGGCAGGGTTAAACTTGGCTCTTGCACTCTTTATTTTCATAACTATCTCTAAACCATTACTCTCAAAAGGAATAAAACCAGCTTGAGAGAGCAGTATAAAAAGAGCATCACTTGTGTTTGCATCTGCTACAAGTTGTATGTCTTTAGAAGTCTGCAGTATTTTCACTACATCTTCTATAATAATTTGAGACTGATACATAAAGTTCTCCTCTGCAACTAAAGAAGAGGCCTTGTTTACTTGCTTGAGTCCAAAGCCAATAGCTACAGTGATGACTATAACAAACATCACTGTTATGAGTAGTGCTATTGCCCCACGTTGGTGTTGCATCTAACTAATACTCATAGAAAAGATAGGTAAAAGCATAGCTGCTACAATAAACCCAATACTTCCACCAACAAATAGCATTAGTGCTGGTTCAAGGAGAGTTAAAAGCAGAGATATTTTGTCACGATTCTCTTCAAAGTAGAGCTCTGAAACATTTGTAAGAACATTTTCTAGTTGCGATGTCTCTTCACCTAAGGCTATTGACTGCACAAATGAGTTGTCTATCTTCGTACTCGACTCATTAAGCGCTTTTGAGAGAAGTTTTCCCTCTACTACTTTTTTACTAGCCGCCACAAAAAGCTCTTTTATAACACGATTATTTAAGATGTTGGCACTGAGGTTAATAGTCTGAACAAAAGGAACACCTGAGCGTGTTAACAGCGAAGCGATGTAAGAAAAACGTGCAAGTTCACTCTTTAGAGCAATCTCTCCAAAAAGAGGAAGTTTTAGCATAAGCTTATCTACGCCATAAGCAAATGCATAGACTTTTTTCTTTAGTGTCACAAAGGTAACTATGAAAGCAAAAATAGTAGCTAAAAGTAATTGAAAGTTGTTTGAGAAAAAATCACCTAAGGCTATTACTATCTGTGTTGGTTTAGGGAGTTCTTGGTCCATACTCTCAAAGATACCTGTTATCTGTGGCACAACAAAAGTAAGCATAAACGCAATCATAACAAGCGAGATAATAATCATAAAACTCGGATATGCAAATGCACCCTTTATCTCTTTATGAATTCTATCTTGCTCTTTAAGAAAACGAGAGAGTTCAAGAAGTACCTCATCTAAAATACCCCCACTCTCACTCACTTTAATAGACTCTTTAAAAAACGCAGGAAGTTCAACTATGGTTTGAGCTTCAAGCGCTGTGTAGAAGTTTTGTCCCTCATCGAGGTGTGTGCTGACAGTACTTAAAAAGAGTTTCATCTTTTTGTTTTTTTCATAGTGGGTTTGTACTATTTTAAGTGCTGCAACTATTGAGATACCTGAGCGAATATACATAGCAAGTTCACGAGAGAGTGCCGCAAGTTCTTTTGGAGGAATTTTATACTTACTAGAAAAGTCAAACTTCTCATAAAACGCAGGGCTATCTTCTTCTAAACTCTGGTAAATTATGCTCATCGCTTTTAGTTTAGAACGAGCCTCTTCAATGCTAAGAGCTTCAACTCTATCGCTGACCTTTTTACCCTCTGCGTTTATACCTTTGTACTTAAATATCATTGCATCACTTCTTGTGTTTGTTTCTCTTTTATCTGTATTAACTCCTCTATGGAGTCATATACTTCTGTTTTACTAAAGTAAGAGGTGTAGTCATAAGCTTTGTCTTTGTAAACGACTATAATTTGGTCTGAGATGTTGTTTTTATCGATACTAAATGAGAAACATATATTTTCATCTCGCCCTTCTGCATTAAAGTAGACCTCATCTCGTAGTAAAACACTCCCCTCTAAAAAGTCATATCGGTAGCGTTCTATAGAAGAGTCGAAAAAGTTTTCTATAGTCTGCACTTTGACATCATCTTTATACACATTACACTCACTACAATCATCTAAACACAAAAGCCTTACACCCGTGTGCTCTTTGTTGAGTGAGATCAAATACTCTTTAAGAGTTGCTAGAGTGGGAGTAGAAACCTCCTCTCCTACACTTTGAAGTTTTGTAACCGCGAGAGTGTAAACCACTCCAATGATTACAATAACAATCATAAGTTCTATGAGGGAGAAAGCTCTTTTCACTTACTTTTTGTCACACTCACTAAGTCTAATGTCTTTGCCTTCATCTTTACCACCCTCTTTCTTATCAGCACCTAAAGAGATAAGCTCTATGCTGCCCTCATCGTTGATGTAGATAAATTCTCTACCCCATGAATCTTTAGGCATCTTGCCATCTTTAAAGTAACTATCATCTTGGGTAAGAGCTTTAAGCCCCTCTTCTGTCGATGGGTAAACACTGTTTTGAATCTTGTACATATCAAGTGCACCATCATAAATAGACTTCATCTGCACACATACAAGAGAGCGTTTTGCAGCTTCACCTTTCCCTGTCAGTGCTGGCATAACCATAGCAGCAAGTAATCCTAAGATAACGATAACGATCATAAGTTCTATAAGAGAAAAACCCTTTTTAAAAGTAGTTTTACGAGATAATTTTTGCATACATATTGCCCTTAATATTTGAATAAGTTATTATAGTGGATTTTGGTTACATTTTGGAAATGAGTAGAAAAAGTACGTTGGTTTATCTCTATCTACACCTAGCTATAAGATGTAGATAGAAGTTTCTAAAAGTCGCTATGGGTTTACACTGTTAAGATAATTATCTCTATCTTGATCGTTATCGAAGAAAGGTCCTTCAATTGATTGCTCTGTCCCATTATCGTCAAGGAATGTCAGTCTAAACTGCTCTCCATTACTTTGATCATCGTGGTAAAGATAAGTTAATGTAGTTGTCACATTCTCATCATCAACTAATGTCACTGTATCTCCATTAATTTCATAAGTATGATCGGATGCACCTGCATCTATTCCATAAGCACCATTAGCATCTGTACCTCCAGCGAGGTTACTATCAGCTGCAAATGACATTGTCGTACCATAATATGTACTCGTCGCATCATCATAATCCATAGTATAAACTACCTGTCCAACAAAGAATGCCTCTAGTGAGAATGTATTCCAGTTTTGTTCAACATCAAACTCATATAACTCTGTACCAATAATCGCGCTTGGATCAACTGCCGTTAAATTTGCAAATGCTGCTGTCCAGCCAGTAAACTCTTGGGAGCCAAATCTTACTTCGCTATCTACACCATTATCAAAATAACTAGTAAATTCACTTAAGGCTGTAGCATCACCAAAGTAAGCTATACCACCGCTTCCAGCTTCACTATAATCCGCATAAACTACAACACCATTGTCTAGTGTAAATGCATCGTGTTGACCTTCATCAGTAGTTTTATATGTAATTATAGTAGTTGCATTATAATCAAAGTATCCTGCATCACTAGTAACTACAGTTCCATTAAAGTCTACTATAGAAAGAGTACCATTTGAGTCAACTGCTGAAGATGATGAGAAAATATACCCTTGACCATCTGGTAAACCACTTGTAGTGTAGATTTTACTATTAGTCACATAGTCATTCAACATACCATCTATAGTTGTGTAGTTATTTCCATCACTAACTACTTCACCCCATGAATCTAAGGCAGGTGCATTATTAATATATGCAAGTTTATAAAAAACAGCATTAACAAAACTAGAATTTACTTCTGAATTCATCTCAGATGCACTCAGTGTACCCAAGTATTTCACTTGAGTTGTTCCTTCAGCACCCATCACAATGGTGTTGTTCGCATCAACTGTAATAAGATTTCTCTCTATCTCATTTTCATCAGTTGTAGCAACAAAACCAGCAGCAGTTCTTGTGAGTGGTATAAAACTCATAGTCGTACTATTGATGTCAATTGATTTTACATTTAATAAAAAGTCTGTATTAGCTCCATTAGGAGGTGTTACAGGTGTTGTAGCCGTACTAAAATCAAAATTAGCTATCGCTGTTAAGATATCTTGTTTTGCTTGCTCATTTCCTATGAGACCATCTGTATTAGTTTCGAACGTATCAGATGCTAATCTTAACTCAACTTTTCTAACTACAGTACCAGTACTATCGCTATACAGAGTTGCAAATTGCTGACCATATGCCATAAAAGCATCATAGTTAGGGATATCTGCATTTAATGTAGATGAAACTGTTAATACACTACTTTGATTTGGCAAGTGTATAACCTCCCACTCTCCAACTACCGTACTAACATTATGATCAGAATTCCAAGTTACTAAGTTTCCAGTATCTCCAAGTGTAAGTGTTGTAATAGCTGTACCAGATTTATCTATAAAGGCACCAGAATCAGCATTTCGCTCAACTTCTACACCTGTATTACTACTCTCATCCCAGTAGAAATTTCCATCTTTTAACATATACTCCTCTAGAGTAGCAAATGGATCACCTGTATTGAAGTCTGTTGGAGTCCAGTCAAGTCTATAAGCATCAACTAACTGTTTAAACCCTAGACTATAAGAGACTGCCCCTTCACTAAAAGTTACAGGAATTGTTATGTTCGCCTCATCAATTGTAATGTCTATAGTTTGTGTAGCTACAGATACCGCACTTAGAAGTGCCACTTGCTCCGTACCATTAAGTGTCAGAATGCTTGCATCTGTTTCGATAACATACGTTGCTGGTGCATCCCAACTACCATCATCTTGTAGTGACAAGTCATCATTATTGTCACCTTGTATCCATGTACTGCTATTAAAGTCATAACCATATGAAGTAAAGAGTATGTTTGGATCTGAGAGTTCTATATCGCTATAACGAAGCTCTACACTACCAGCATCACCTGTTCTAAACTCAAAAGAGTGTATAACTTTACCATTTTCCCATACACTACTTACTGATGTGTTTGTATCTCCTCCACCCGTATTATTAGCAATCTCAGCATCACGGAGTTCTTCTACTCTAGCTCTAATTGTTGCTATCTCTTCTACATGTGTTGTTATTGTAGTAAAGAGTGTCTCTAGTGACCCTTTTGCTACTAAAGCTGCATCACTAGCATTCACTGCTGCTACCTCATCGAGATTTAAAATAGCTGCTTGAATAAGAGCAATTTGTGAATCAATATCATTAAGTAAATCCTCAGCCTCTTGATATGCATCGCCTCCTGCTGTGTCTGCAGACTGCATACTTACTAAAGCTGCTTGAAGTTCTGTATTGGCAGGGTAAGCTGCTGCCACCGACTCAATAAAATCAACATTATCAGCAATTTGTGTAGTATCAAACTGACTCAAACTTGCGTTAGCATCATTAAATAGTGTCACTACACTATCTTTAATAGTTACGATTCTTACTCGTTTTGCCTCTTGTGCCACAAGAACTGCTGCTGCTAATTCAGCATCTGATTTTATCTGTTGTACATTTGCAAGTGCTGTTGCAGCAACTGCTGCTTGAGCCTCTGCTTCTAGTTTTGCTGCTATAGATGCAGAGATGTTATTATCTGCTGGCAGTGTTATATTAGCATCTAAGGCTGCTTGAATAGCAAGGTCTCTTGCCTCTTCAGCAGCTGTTGCATTATCATCAGCTAAATTTCCAGTAATGTTTAAATCTGCTAATACTCTAGCTGCGCTTGCATCTTGTGATGCTTGTGTTGCAAAAAAGTTAGCGATTTGAACATTAGCATTCACTTCTGCTTGTGCAATTTGTATTGCGGCAGAAGCCTGTGCATCGGCGGCAGCTTGCTTTGCTGCTTCTAAATCGACTGCTGCTTGTGCAGCTGCTGCTGCTTGTTGCGCTGCTGCTTCTCTAAGAAGTGCTGCTGCTTCTTGGGCCTGAGCTTGAGCTGCTGCTGCTTCTGCTTCTGCTTGTCTCTGCGCTGCTTCTGCTGCTATGAGTGCTTCTTGCTCAGCTGCTGCTGCTTGTGCTTGTGCAGCTGCGAGATCTGCTTGTGCTTTCTCTTTTGCAGCTGTCTCTGCCTCTGCTTGTGCAACTAAGAAAGCTTCATATTTTTCTCTATTTGCAGCATCTGCCTCTACGGCTGCTTTTGCAGCTGCTAGTTCAGCTTCTGCTGCTGCTTGTGCTGCTCTTGCCGCTGCAATCTCTGCCTCTTTTTCTTGCTGTACTTTTTGTAAAGCCTCTATCTCTGCTATTTTTTCAGCAGTCAAAGCATCAGCTGCAGTTTTTGCATTTTCTGCAGCGAGTCTTGCCTCAGCCTCCGCTGTTGTGTTTGCTTTTGCTATTGCAGCATCAAGACTATCTACTGCCTCAGATGGTGTTCCATCTGTAATAGTTTGTTCAGCATTATCTGCATCTCTAACAGAATTTTCTGCTGATGTTTGTGCCACTACTTTTGCAGCTACTCTTGCAACTGGTTTATCAGCATAAATAGTATCTGCTGCTTTTTTTGTTGCTGCACTCACTACTGTAGCATCTAAAACAACTGCCGATGTTGCACCACTAAAATTCTCTACAATCGCATCAAAAACTGAGCTCATCGTAGAGTTAACATCCGTTCCCGCATCTGCACCAGCTACTGTTACAGTTGCTGCATGTACCAAGACTTGAAGTTGTGTCTGCTTAGCAAGAACCTCTTGTGCTTTTGCTGCATTTGCACCTGATATTTCAGCATAAGGATCAAATGTAGTTAAATCTACATCTGTTAGTCCCATTGCAGCTTTAACATTTGCTTGTGCATCTGCTGCACTTTTACCACTCTCAACTAAAGACTGTACCGCTGAAGTGAGTGGTGTTACTACACTCGAACCAGCAGGTGCTTTTAAAGATCCAGTAAAGGCAGCTCCTGTTGAGTTGTCCACACCTCCGAGTAGCAGTAATGGACCAGTAAGTGTTGTTGAGGATATATTAAACTTACCCTCTGCATCTGTAATTGCACTTGGTTCACCTGTGTCACATGCATTATTTTGATTTACATCTATACAGACAGTAGAACCAACTAAAATACCATCTATTCCTATACCGCTATATGAAGCAGATAAAGAACCATCTCCCCCTCCGCTATCCGAACTACCACCACTACTACACCCCACTAGCCCTAAAACTAGTGCTGTACTCAGTGAAAGTAAAACTTCTTTTAAAGAAAACTGATTCATAATATTATCCTTTTTTATAAGATTTCTTACCTAAATAATACTCTCATAGTGTCACATTTCATGTCACATTTTTTGATTTTTACTCTTTATAAAGAAAGTGCTATAATTAAAGTAGAGAGGAGGAGAAATGCATAAACTTAATGTTTTAATTATCGACGATGAAAGTATTTTAGCACTTAGTCTTGCCACAACACTCACATCCTTTGGATGTAATGTTGTTGCCTCTGTCACGACACCAGAGAAAGCTCTAAAAATATTTCAAATGAGAGAGATAGATCTTATTATTATGGATATAAACCTTGAAGCTAGTTTAGATGGTATTGCCCTTTATAAAAGTTTAAAAACCTCTACAAAAGTCATATATGTTACAGCATATTCCGATGAAGAGACCATTACAAGAGCCATAGAAACGCAACCTCTTGGGTACCTTACAAAACCCTACAGTGATGCAGAGCTTATGGCACTCATAAAACTAGCACAGATACAGCAACCTCCAAATGAGAGTGACCAAAATATCTTATTTGGAAAAGGTTACTCATTTAATATGCTACAAAATAAGCTCTACCATAATGGAAGTTTTTTTACATTAGGAGCAAAAAAACTCAAACTTTTACGACTTTTACTTGCAGCAAAAGGGAGTACTGTAAGTTTTAAAGAAATAGAAGAGGAACTCTACCCAGATACACCGCCAAGTGCTTCGTCTATAAGAACACTTATTTATAGGCTGCGTTCAGACCTAAAAGATGTGACAATAGAGAATGAATTAAATTATGGGATTCGTTTAGTTGTATGATTTGTTAAAAATGAAGACTCTTCCCCAGATACCTGCGGCACATAATATAAAGAGGTGTGCTGCTGTATTCCTACCCTGACACATTATCTCAAGACACTATTGCACAGGTCTAAGAAAGAGAACTGAAAGTATAGCTAAATAATTTTATTTATATCTTAATTGTTGAAATTGCTTGTTTTATCGCTTCAAAATAGGCTACATACTCAAAACTACTATTTTTTTCTTCTGCACCTATTTCTAGCTCTTTTGCCATATCGTACAGTTCTGTAAAACGCAGATTACCAGCACTTCCCTTTATTGAGTGTGCTGTTGTTCTAATAAGCTCATAATTATTACTATTTACAGCAGTCTTAAGCTCTCTTAGAGTTGCCTCTGACTCTTCTAAAAAACTTGCAACTAACATAGGTATATGTTTTGCTTTAAGCCCTATAGCATTTGCCATCTTTTCTTGGTCTAAGTTTGTATAGTCTGGATTTGAGATTGGCATAGTTTTATAATATCCTTATTAATTTATACATAATCATAACGAAAAAAGCTTTAAAGGAAAAACAGATTGACTTATATAGTTATAGCACTTAAGAGCGAAGCTCAAGCATTTGTGGACAGATACAGACTCAAAAAAGAGAAACTCGCTACATTTTCACTCTTTTATAATGAAAATATGAGACTTATAGTAAGTGGTCTTGGGGTTATAAATGCAAGAATAGCAACACAAGCTCTCATAAACCAGTACGATATTACAGATGAAGACATCTATGTAAATGTTGGTATATGTGGGGCCTCTTCAAACAATGAAATCGGCACTCTTTTAGAGATAGGGGAAGTTCTCTATAGTGGCATTAGCTATCAATTTAGTAATGCACCAAAAACACTTACTTGTGTAGATAGTGCAATGGGTGAAGCACTATACGAAATAGTTGACATGGAGTCTTATGGCTTTTTAGATGCAGTGACTCATAACCCTGCTATAAAAAAGTTTCATATACTCAAGGTTGTTAGTGATCATTTTGAACCTGAAAAAGTGACAAAAGATGCCACTAAAAAACTTATATTTAATAAAATAGATGCTATAAACAAGATAATAAACTCTTAGGAAAACCATGAGACACTTTTTACTTCTTTTTACCCTCTTTCTTACTCTAAACGCAAACGATATTAGCGATGAAAAACTAAAGTCTATGATAGGTCGTATGCTCATAGTAGGCTTTGATGCACAGAGTGTAGATGCAAACTCTCAGATTGTAAAAGATATAAATGAGTACTCATTAGGTGGGGTTATACTTTTTGATGTGAACTATAAAGATAGAACTAAACAAAAGAACATCTCTTCACCTGAGCAACTCCAAGCTTTAACACACTCCCTACAAACTCTCGCAACTAAACCCCTCTTTATAAGTGTAGATCAAGAGGGAGGAAAAGTAGCCCGTCTTAAACCTAAGTATGGATTTACTAAAATTCCCTCTGCCATGAAAGTAGGTGAGATGCGTTTTGACGAGACTGCACAAACGTATGAAATGCAGTCAAAAATGCTTCAAGAAAATGGCTTTAACATGAACTTTGCACCAGTAGTTGATCTGAGTATTAACCCTAAAAACAGGGTGATTGTAGGACTTGAACGCTCCTTTGGGAGAGATGCTAAGAAGGTAAGTGCTTATGCTAAGGTGCTTATACAAGAGCAAAAACTCCACGGTGTTGTCTCAGTACTTAAACACTTTCCAGGTCACGGCTCTTCACTTACAGACTCACACAAAGGTTTTGTAGACATTAGCGAGACTTGGTCACCTCTAGAGCTAGAGCCGTATAGAAAACTCATAGAAGAAAAACAAGTAGATGCCATAATGACAGCACATGTTTTTAACTCTCACATAGATGCAAAATACCCAGCAACACTCTCCCTTATGTTTAACACCAACTTGCTTCGTAAAGAGATGGGCTTTAGGGGTGTCATCATCAGTGATGACATGCAGATGGGAGCAATCTCACAGCACTTTACACTCAAAGAGAGAGTCACTTTAGCTATAAACGCAGGAGTAGACATACTTCTCTTTGGAAATCAGCTTGGAAGTGTCACTCCTCAAGAGTTAGTCCAAGCTATCTTAGAAGAGGTAAAAGCAGGAAATATCTCTCAAAAAAGAATAACTGAGTCAAACAGACGCATAGAGAATCTTCTTACAAAATACTCTATAGTACAAAAACCCATCATTTTCACAGATAAACGCAAGGCTCTTACAAAAGAGTACATCCAAAAACATTATGGATTAAAGGTAAAAGATATAACCATAAAACCAAAAACTATAGTCTTGCACTGGACAGCGGTGATGGATTTTGAGAAGAGTTTTGCTCGTTTAAACGCAGAAGAGCTCTTTAGTGACCGCCAAGATATAGCAAGTGCCTCAGCACTCAATGTCTCCTCTCACTTTCTCATAGACCGAGATGGCACCATCTACCAACTTATGCCAGACAATTGGATGGCTCGCCATGTTATAGGACTTAACTACTCTAGCATAGGAGTGGAAAATGTCGGAGGCGAGGAAAACTCTAAAGAGGACTTAACACAGGCACAACTAGAGGCAAACATACGACTAGTAAACTACCTCAAAGCGAAGTACCCAAGCATAGAGAATGTCATAGGACACTATGAGTACAGAGAGTATGAAAACTCTCCACTTTGGCTTGAGAAAGATGCTGGATATAGAACGAAAAAGAGAGATCCGGGTGAGAAGTTTATGAGTGATGTAAGAAGCGCTATAGATGAGTAGTAGTTTCTCTTCTCTAGACTGGCTTGTATTTCTCACTTACTTCGCTATTTTAGCCTTTAGCTCTTACTGGTTTAGCCGCTCTAAAATCACTTCAAGTAGAGAGTATTTCACCGCTTCAAACAGTATGCCTATGCTCGCAGTTGCCATAAGCATACTCGCAACAAGTCAGTCAGCAGCTACTTTTTTAGGCGTTCCAGAGTTCTCCTATGCGCATAACTTTACCCTCATAGGGTTTTACTTCTCTTCACTTCTAGCTGTCATCTTTGTAGCGAAGTTTTTCGTACCTCGCTTTTATGAGATGCAGGCTATTACTGTCTATGAACTGCTAGAGAAACGCTACGGCGAGAGTGCCAAGCACCAAGCAGGAGTTATGTTTTTAGTGGGACGGGTTATGGCTAGTGGGGCGAGACTCTACATTGCGGCACTCGCCATTAGTATGATTTTGTTTTTAGACATTGTGCTCCCTCATATGATAATCTCCATACTCATCTTAATTTTTGGAGCCCTACTCTATACCTATTTTGGTGGGGTTAAGTCTGTTATTTTGAGTGATATCATTCAAGCTATCACTTATGTGAGTGCTGGGATTGTTGTCCTTTTTTATCTCTACAGCTCTTTAGATGGTGTCGATATTTTTGGCATCTTAAACGCAGGTAATAAACTCACCTTTATTGACACCTCTTTAGATGGAAAGTTTAGTATAGTGGGGCTACTTAGTGGTTGGCTACTTCTTAACATCGCAGCCTTTGGACTTGACCAAGATATGACGCAGAGAGTGCTTACTTGTAAAAATGAAAAAGAAGCATCTCTCTCACTTATACTCTCTATCTTTATGACTATTCCCATTGTTTTACTCTTTTTAAGTCTAGGGGCACTCCTGTTTGTTTACTATCAAAACGCACTCATTACCCAAGAGTTTAGTGGTGAAAAAATCACTATTTTGATGTACTACATCTTAAACGAGATGCCAGAGGGACTACGAGGTTTTGTAACAGTGGGGGCAATAGCAGCAGCTCTTTCAAGTACAAACTCTGTTCTTGGTGCGATGAGTTCAGTCGCCATAGAAGACCTCTACAGACCCTACAAACTCAAAAAAGAACCAACTACTCCTGAGTCACATTTTATAAAAGCCTCTAAAAACAGTGTACTTATTTTTGCTCTTATACTCTCCCTTATGGCGATTCTTAGCTACTTTTGGCAGAGATACTCAGACCTTTCACTCATCGGCTTTGCACTTGGAGTAATGGCTTTTGCATATACTGGACTTTTAGGAGTTTTCTTCTCAGCTATCTTTACTTCACGAGGAAGTGTTAGAACTGTTCCTTTTGCACTTGTGGGAGGTTTTTTAACAGTTCTTTCCCTACAACCTTACACTTTTGGTTTTAGCATAGGTTTTGCTTGGCAGATAACACTAGGGACTTCAGTTGCATTTGGTATTATGCAGCTAGGTAAAAATAAGAGTTAGAACTTATAGATGAGACTTGTTCTTTGTGAGACATCTGTATCTTCTATGCCTATTGCAGGCTGCGTATCTACATCGTAGTAAAACATAAAGTTTACATAAAGTTTTTCATATATAAGTACTTCAAGCTCTAAACCACTAGAGAGAATATAGTCACTTATGTATGTTACTTTTGGCTGATAATAGAGCACATAAGAGAGTTTACTCTGCTTATTAAATGATTTTGTATAAGACATATAAGAGTTTAAACGTAGGTTATACTCACTTGGGTTTATAGCAGTCAAATACTCTATATTTTCCACAAAAGCACCTAGTCCAAAGTAAAGATTCCCATACTTTTTCATATCTTTGTGGTAACGAAGCCCTCCACCTAAGATAAGTCTGCGTTTTACATTCGTAAACTCATTTGTTTCAGACTGTAAGAAACCTTCAGAGTTAATCTCTTTAATATCTAAAAAAGTGTGTACTAAACGTAGGTGTATATATGTTTTGTTCGTATTTGTCTCGCCCGATGCCTGTCCATAAGCGAACACTGCATCACTCCATACTGTGTAGTCCTTTCCATCATCATACTGAATACGAATACCCCCGGCATAATTATCAACATCGCTATTCCCGCGTTTAGTCTCAAGTGAGCCTTTTATCATTCCACTATATCCCTTTTTATCACCTATATTTACAGGGGCAATGGTAATAACTGCAAAAAGTTGTAGAGCACTCAACACATAAAGAATAAAAAACTTCATAATTTTCCTTTTTTAAAGCCCGTATTGTAATGAAAAAATACTTATAATTAATAGATAATTGACTAAAATACTCTAATAATTAAAATATGGTTGGTTGCAGTGAAGAATTTATACATTGGTGTTATGTCTGGGACTAGTTTAGATGGTGTGGATATAGCACTTTGTGAGATAAGTACTCAGGAGTGTAAACTTCTAGAGTATAAAGAGTTTTCATTTCCCCCAAAGTTAAAAGAGCTTATTTTAGGGAGTATCAATGCTACACTCTCCCTCAAAGATGTCGGTATTTTAGACCACAAACTCGGACAACTATTTGCCTCTTCTCTTCTTGATTTTTTAAAGCTTTATAACTTAAACTCTAAAGAAATTAAAGCCATTGGTCTTCACGGTCAAACTCTTTGGCATGAGCCTAAGGGTGCATCTCCTTTTTCTATGCAACTTGGTGATGCAAACATAGTAGCTGCTAAAACTGGAATAACTACAGTAGCAGACTTTAGACGTATGGACATAGCGAATGGTGGAGAAGGTGCTCCTTTTGCACCTGCGTTTCACCAGTTTGTTTTCAAACAACTCAAAGGAAAGAATGCTGTTTTAAACATCGGGGGAATGGCTAACATTACACTTTTACAAGAGCCGCTGCTTGGTTGGGACTCAGGCTGTGGTAATGTTCTTCTAGACTACTGGGTAAACAAAACTCAGCTCAAACCCTACGACAAAGATGGTCTTTTTGCTAAGAGCGGTGTAGTAAACAAGCAACTTTTAAACACTATGCTCTGTGATTCTTACTTTAAAAAAGAGCCCCCAAAGAGTACAGGAAGAGAGTATTTTAATGCTGCATGGTTAGAGGCTATTTTAGAAAACTTTACAGATCTCAGTGACGCTGATGTACAGAGAACCCTGCTTGAACTTACAGCACAGAGCATCAGTGATGCACTCAAAGCTCATTCTCTTACAACTCTCATCGTATGTGGTGGTGGTTCTAAAAACACTTTTTTAATGCAGCGACTCCAAGAGCTCTCAGGACTCGATGTCAAACGCAGTGATACATATGATGTCAACAGCGATGCACTCGAAGCGATGGCTTTTGCTTGGCTGGCATACAAACGAATAGAGGGTGAAGTGGTAGAGCTAAAATCTGTCACCGGTGCTACAAAAAACTCACAACTAGGAGCCATTTATGGATAGACTCAAAGCTTGGATAAACACAACACCCTACAAGGAGTATGAGTTTGCTATTGCAAGTGCAGATGCTTCTTTTAGAAAGTACTACCGTTTAACACAGGGTGAAAAAAGTTTTATAGTGATGGATAGCTCCCTGGAACTAGCCTCACTTACTCCCTTTTTGGACATAACACAGAGACTTTTAAACGCAGGAGTAAAAGCACCCCATATCTATGAAAAAGATGAAGAAAAAGGCTACCTTATACTCGAAGACTTTGGGAACAGACAACTTCTAGATGTTTTAAGCGAAACAAACTTTCAAGCTCACTACACAGATGCAATGGATGAAATACTCAAGATGCAAAAAGCAGACACAAAAGAGCTTCCTTTGTATGACAAAGCTTTTTTACACTTTGAGATGAACTTAATGCAGGAGTGGTACTTAGAGAAAAAACTCTCACTTTCTTTAGATACTGAGGAAAAAGAGCTCATAAAAAGTACACTTGAGAAAATAAGTGAAGTTGTACTCTCCCAGCCCCAAGATGTTTTTGTACATAGAGATTTTCACTCACGTAACATTATGCTCACAAGAGATGAAAGTGTGGGGGTTATAGACTACCAAGATGCAATGAATGGTGCTATTACTTACGACTTAGTTTCCCTACTTAAAGACTGCTATATTGCGTTTAAACGCGAAGATATTGAGAGCTTGGCTCTTAAATTTAGAGACAAAAAATGTCCTGAAGTTGCTAATAGCACTTTTATAAAATGGTTTGACTTTATGGGACTACAGCGGCACATAAAAGTACTTGGTGTATTCTCGCGTTTACACATTAGAGATAAAAAAGATGGCTATTTAAAAGACATTCCTCTCGTTTTGAAGTATACGATAGAGACTGCTCAAAGGTATGAAGAGACACAAGAGTTAGCAACACTACTAAAGAGAGTTACTTCATGAATGCTATGATACTTGCAGCTGGTAGAGGGGAGAGGATGAGGCCACTTACAGATGTTCTCCCCAAACCACTTTTAGAGGTTCAAGGAAAGGCTCTTATAGTTTGGCACATAGAAAAACTTGCACGTAATGGTTTTAAAACTATAGTTATTAACATCGCTCATTTAGGATATAAAATACCTGAGTTTCTAGGTGATGGCGCTAAGTGGGGAGTTAGACTCCTCTACTCTGATGAGCAAAATGATGGGGCACTAGAGTCTGCCGGTGGTATCAAAAAAGCCCTACCACTTTTGGGAAATGCACCCTTTTTAGTTGTCAACGGAGATGTCTTTTGTGAGTATGAGTTTGATACAAGCTTTAAACTAGAGGAGAAAAAAGCTCACCTTATTTTAGTAGCAAATCCTCCACATAATGAAAATGGAGACTTTGGACTTAATGGAAGTATAGTAGTCAATAATGCTGATAAAATGTACACATTCTCAGGCATCGCCTACTATCATCCATCTTTCTTTGATGAAGTTTCGTTACTAAAGAGCCCACTTGCCCCACATTTACGAAAAGCAATAGCTAAGAATGAAGTGAGTGGGGAACTGTTTAACAATGTATGGCACGATATCGGAACACCACAAAGATTAAAAGAGATAAATAATGATAAAACTACTACTAATTCTTAGCCTTAGTACCCTAGCATTTGCAAAATATACAAACTGTGAATTTCAAAATAAAAACTATACTGATGTCTGTAAAAAAGTTGTAAAAAATGGAGTTTCATATAAGTATGCAAACCAATTTTTAATGTCTTACTTCAAAACTCAAAAATTCGATGAAGTAAGCTGGACCTACCTCCAACCAAGTAAGATAAAACACCACCAAACACAAGAGAGAAAAGCAAATAATGCACTAGTATCGTATATACCAAAGATGGTTATACACCTCAACAAGTACAAGGAAGTTTATAACTACATAGAAAAAAAGTATGGGGTAAACCGTGAAATAGTTGCTGCCATTTTACTCAAAGAGACAAAACTTGGAAAGATCCATCCTACACACGATGCTTTTATAGTTTTTAACACTATGGTCGTTCGCTCAAAACCAAACTCATCAAGAGAGAAGTGGCTTATTAAAATGGGCAAAACAAATATGGCTTCTATAATTACTCACTGTTATAAAAAGGGAGTTACTCCAGAGCAGTGTAATCTTCCTAGTTCATATGCTGGAGCTGTAGGTATACCTCAGTTTATGCCCAACAGTTTCATCTATGCGAAGTCTTATAAAGGCAAAGTAGCTGACCTTACGAATATGGAAGATGCTATTGTCTCAGCTGCATACTTTTTAAATAAAAAAGCCGGTTTTGACACTTTAATAAACTGGGATTATATGCCTGATATTCCAAAAGTGGAAGCAGCTTGGTATGAGTATGAGTTTATTAATGAAAATGCCTCATTTGTATATGAGACAAGTAAAAGTGGAAAAGTATTTAACTGTTTTACAAAAGGAAAAGATGACCTAGAAGATATGAGAGTATATGCAAAGATGATTATGCGTTATAACAACTCATCAAACTATGCAGTAGGGGTTATGAGACTCGCTTATGAGGCTCACTACTCACTTTTCTAAATCTCTTTAATGTTCTTCACTCATTAAAACCAACTCTAAACTACCACTTACATAGTTTGCAAAAAATGTAAGTGTCTCTAGGTCTTTGGCATCAAAATCTGTTCTAAACTTATTTAAAAGTTGAATCACACCCATAACATCACGTCTTGAGTTAAAGATGGGAACAGTAATCATATTTTTTGTTTTATAGCCACTTTTTTTATCTATATGACCTAAAAATCTTGAATCTTCATAAGGGTTATTGACCACTTGTGGCTCTTTTTTATCGTAAGTAGCACCTACAATACCTGAGTCAAGACCGATAACTATACGTCCCATTCCATCGCTAATCTTTGTCCATAACATCTGATCTTCATTGTTTACTATAAAAATAGAACAACGATCTGCACTTACTAATCTTTTTGCTTCTGAGCCTATAAGGTCTAAAACATTGTCCATATTTTCTAAAGATGCTAACTTTTTTCCAAAGGTAGCAATCTGATTAAATTTTTCCATCTATTCTACTTTTCCTGATTTTTTCTCTTCATTTAAATAATCTTTTGTTAGTTCTAGAAAACCACTTACATAGTGTGCAAAAAATATCATAAACTTCACATCTTCATTATCAAATTCATCCTCTTTATTTAACAGTTGTAGTACTCCTAAAATCTCACGTTTAGAACTGAAAATAGGAGCAGTTATAACATTTTTAGTCCTAAAACCTGTCTCTTTATCGACTGTATCCAAAAATGAAGGATGAGAATATGGATCATTTGAGATAATAGGTTTCTTCTCTTTAAGAGTTTGCCCCACTAAGCCCTTGTCTGACTCTATAGTTATTCTTGCAACACCATCGGCTATAGTAGTCCAGAAGTTTTGTGCATTAGCATCATAAATAAAAATGGAACAACGCTCAGCTTTGATAATATCTTTAGCATATAATGAAATCAGAGGAAGACCCTCTGCTAAAGTCTTTTTCTCTAACAACTCTCTTCCGAATTTTGCTAAAGCATGATATGTGTTTGCATATTTCATAATAAAAGTTTCCTTGTTAGTTAATAGACATTATTATAGTGTAAAATAACAAAAAAAGAAGGTAAATCCTATGAATAATATAACTATTTGGCACAATCCAAGATGCTCTAAGTCTCGTGAAGCAGTAACTATTGCAGAGGGAGAGAATGTAGAGACAGATATAGTAAAGTATCTAGATGCAACACCTACAAAAGAGGTACTAAAAGCCACTCTTAAGATGTTAGGTTTTT
>Ga0256826_1000274_pt1 | contig 29717 bp, 33 predicted proteins | sample CV79metaG_FD_185975 | JGI IMG/M metagenome (GOLD analysis project Ga0256826, IMG submission 185975) | Hydrothermal vent microbial communities from East Pacific Rise, Pacific Ocean - CV79 | ecosystem: Environmental > Aquatic > Marine > Hydrothermal vents | place: Pacific Ocean: East Pacific Rise...
TATCGCAAAAATTTCTCCATCATTAACAACTGTACATATGAAAGACATAGATGATGCAGGTGGTGTAAATGCAGTGATGAGTGAAGTGGCACATAGAGGAAATGATATTCTTCATTTAGATGCACTCACTATTACGGGTGAGACTTTAGGAGAGAGAATTGAAGGTGCAAAAATCTTAGATGAAAATATTATTCATACAAACGAAAATGCTTACTCTCCAGTTGGTGGTCTTTCTATTCTCTTTGGAAACCTCGCGTTAGAGGGTGCAGTTGTAAAAAGTGCTGGAATCGCTCCGAGTATGAGAACATTCACAGGAACAGCCATTTGTTTTAACTCACAACCAGAAGCTATTGCTGGAATCATGGGACATAAAGTCAAATCAGGTAATGTTGTAGTGATTCGCTACGAAGGTCCTAAGGGCGGTCCAGGTATGCAAGAGATGCTCGCTCCTACTGCACTGATTCAAGGTATGGGACTTGGAGAGAGTGTTGCTCTTATTACTGATGGTCGTTTTAGTGGGGCAACGAAAGGTGCATCTATCGGTCATGTCTCTCCAGAAGCTGCTGAGGGTGGTCTTATAGCGTTAATCGAAGATGGTGATGAGATAGAACTTGATGTAGATAAACACATTTTACAGTTAAATGTAAGTGATGATGTATTGGCACAAAGAAAAGCGGATTATATACCATATAAAAATGAAGTAAAATCAAAGTGGCTTAAGCGCTACCAATTACTTGTTTCAAATGCATCAAATGGTGCTATTTTAAAAACTGAACTTTAAAAAAGGAAAAATATTGAGTGCAATAGCAATAAAATATAATGATGAAGTAGTAGACTTACTTACAGCACAAGAGCGAGGCATAGAAGGTGAAGAGATAGAGTTAGATAACTCAGCAGAATCTTTAGATGTTTTGCGTCACTCTACAGCACACCTTATGGCTCAAGCTATAAAGTCTTTATATCCTGATGCAGAATTTTATGTAGGACCAACAGTAAAAGAAGGTTTTTACTACGACTTTAAAACAAGTGCTGAAGTAGGAGAGGGCGACCTTAAAAAGATAGAAAAACAGATGCTTTCATTTGCAAAGAAAAAGTATAAGATAGAAAAATATGAGATAACTATGGAGGAAGCAAAAGAAAAATTTGCTGATGACCATTTAAAACTTTCTGTGATGGAACGTATCCCATCTGAGACTGTTTCTATCTATAAACAAGGTGAATTTGAAGACTTGTGTCGTGGTCCTCACTTACCAAGCATAGGACTGATTCGTTACTTTAAATTAACAAAAATAGCGGGTGCTTACTTAGGTGGGGATTCTAAAAATGAAATGCTAACGCGAATCTACGGCATAGCTTTCGCAACAAAAGAAGCACTTAAAGAGCATATGACTATGCTTGCAGAGGCTGAAAAACGTGACCACCGCAAACTTGGTAATGAGATGAAACTTTTTACTTTCCGTGAAGAAGTTGGTGCTGGTTTCGCTATCTGGCTTCCTGCTGGTGGACGTTTACGTTCTCGTTTAGAGTCACTTCTTTTTAAAGCACACCGTAAACGTGGTTATGAACCTGTCCGTGGTCCGGAGATGCTTCGTGCAGATCTTTGGAAGACATCAGGGCATTACCAAAACTATGGTGAAAACATGTACTTTACTCACATAGATGAGTTAGAATTTGGTGTGAAACCGATGAACTGTGTTGGGCATATCAAAGTATATGAAGATGAGTTACACTCTTACCGTGATTTGCCATTAAAGTATTTTGAGTATGGTGTTGTGCATCGTCACGAGATGACAGGAGCACTTCATGGACTCTTTCGCGTTAGAGAATTTACACAAGATGATGCACATATCTTTTGTACGGTTGACCAAATAGAAGAACAAATTATTGAAGTTATTGATTTTGTAGATAAAATCATGTCAACATTTGGTTTTGAATACAAAATGATGATTTCAACAAAACCTGAAAAAGCAGTTGGTGATGCAGACGTGTGGGAAAAATCTGAAGCAGCACTTATAAATGCAATGGAAGCACATAACCTTTCTTATGAGATAGATGAGGGTGGAGGGGCATTTTATGGTCCTAAAATCGACATTAAGATTTTAGATGCTATTGGACGAGAGTGGCAGTGTGGTACAGTACAACTTGACAATAACCTTCCAGAACGATTTGGGCTTGAGTATAATGGTGAAGACAATGAAAAAATCCAACCTGTTATGATTCACCGTGCGATTTTAGGTTCTTTTGAACGCTTTATTGGGATACTTACAGAGCACTATGCAGGTGAATTTCCTATGTTTATTGCTCCTACACAAGTAGCGATTGTACCAGTTGCAGAGACGCATAAAGAATATGCTAAGCTTTTATCAGATAAACTTATCGACATTAATGCCGATAGTGAGATATATGCAAAGAATGATTCGTTAAATAAACGTATTAGAATTGCAGAAAAGACTCGTGTTCCTATGATAGTAGTCATTGGTGATGAAGAGATAGAGAACAAAACTGTAGCAATTCGCGACAGAAGAACTAGAGAGCAGTATACATTAAGTGAAGAGGAATTCCTCAAACTTATTCAAACTAAAATAAATGAGGTAAATTTTTGAACCAAAAGAAAAATCGTGTCATCATGAATGATGATATTCGTGCAACAGAGTTAAGATGTAATGTAGATGGAGCAGAGTCACTAGGAATCGTTTCTTTTGATGAAGCTATGGATAAAGCAAATGAGTTAGGTCAAGATTTAGTTCTTATTGCCCCTGATGCAAAACCGCCTGTTGCTAAGATTATGGATTATGGTAAATATAGATACCAAGAAGAGAAAAAACTTAAAGAACAACGTAAAAATCAAGTAAAGATTGTTGTTAAAGAAATTAAGCTTTCAGTTAAAATTGCTGAGAACGACATGAATTTTAAAATAAAGCATGCAAGAGAATTTTTAGCAAAAGGTTTTCATGTAAAGTTTAGAGTATTTTTACGTGGTCGTGAGATGGCAACACCTCAAGCAGGTAGAGATGTTCTACTTCGTGTTTGGCCAATGGTCGAAGACATTGGTGTTATGGAAAAACCACCAAAATTTGAAGGGCGTTACTACAACATGTATGTAACACCACAAAAGTAGAGTTATAACTCTACTTCTTCTAGGTAGCTAAACTTACTTAGCTACTTTTACTTTGAGCTCATCTTCGCTCATAGAATCACTAACATACTTAATAATTACAACATTTTCAGTTTCATTGATAAACCATTCTGCAATATGTTCACTCTCAAGTGCTTTTAGTTTCTCTAAGTCTGCTTCATCTTGTGAGATGTAAAGATGTGAATGCTTGATGGGATTTTGAAGTTTAAGTGCTGTCCAAATAAACCATAATACTGTTACACCAGCAACAACAGTAGCGAGTGTTTCACGGTTACTGATGTCTAAAAATAGTCCTGCAAATGTACCACCTAAAAATGTAAAGAAATAAGCAGCAGAGTTTGAGATACCGAGTGCTGCACCTTTTTGGTGAACGCGAGCAAACTTACTTATCATAGATTGTACGAGTGGCTCCATCATGTTAAAGCCCATGAAAAAGAAAACTACTCCAACCACAAAAACTGTACTGTCTGTTGCAAATCCAAAGATAGTAAATGCAGCAATAAAGAGAACAATAGAAACTAAAAATATCTGTTTAGGGATATTCTTCTTCTCACCAAGTATAGCGGCAGGTGCCATCGCTAGAAATCCAGCTATCATAGCAGGAACATAAGCCATCCATAAGTCTGCTTTATCCCATCCAAAGCCATACTCAGGTCGCGTTAGAATAATAGGGATAAGTACAAATGCCATAGTCATAAGACCTTTTTGCATAGCATTTATGATAATCATATTTAAAAGGTTACTATCTTTTAGTATATCTTTTGTAGTAACTTTTCCATGGTAAATATGTTTTATTTTTGGAGGTGTTGGTACTTTAGTAAAAAGTATAACAATACCAAGAAGTGCTAAAACACCAGTAATAAGAAAAATAGTATCAATCCCAAAATGAGCAGCAATTACAGGACCAATAGCCATTGAAATAGCAAAACTGATAGCAATAAAGCCACCCATCATTGCCATCGCCTTACCACGAACTTCTTCTTCAACTACATCTGCAATCATCGCAGGTATTACAGAGCCAATCGCGCCAGCACCTTGTAAGAAACGTCCAAACATTAAGATATAGATACTGTTGGCATCAGTAGGATCCATAAGAGCATAGGCTGATATAATCGAACCTGCAAAAAATATTAGAAGACCAACTAATATGGTTGGTTTTCTACCAATTTTATCACTCATACTTCCAAATGGAACTTGGAAAATAGCTTGTGTGAGGGCATAACCACCAACAAGGATACCTACAAGTAAGGGAGTAGCACCTTCTAGTGAGAGTGCATAAACAGAAAGAACGGGAAGAACTAAAAACAGACCCAAAAATCTCAAAAACAAAATTAGAGATAAGGGTAAAACTTTTTTCATCATTTGTTGAACCTTTATAGTATAATTTCGTGATTATACTACAAAATATTGTAACTATATATAAGGAAAAGAAATTGAAAATAGTTTTAGCTACATCTAATAAAGGTAAAGTTAGAGAGATAAAAGCACTCTGCAAAGATTATGAGGTAATACCTTATACTGAACTCATACAAGAATTTGAAATAATAGAAGATGCAGATACTTTTAAAGGAAATGCTTTAATCAAAGCTCGAGCTGTTTTTAATGTTCTTGAAGATAGTAATGTTATCGTGATAGCAGATGATAGTGGCATCAGTGTTGATATACTAGAAGGTGCTCCTGGCATATATAGCGCTCGTTATGGTGGTGATAGTGCAAGTGATGTTGATAATTTAAACAAACTTATGCAAGCGATAGAAGCTAAAGGGGTAAGCGAATCTGCTGCACACTATACAGCTGCAATGGCAATAGTTACAAAGACGAGCGAAAGAACAGTACATGGATGGATGCATGGAACAGCACTAAGTTCACGAAGAGGTGAGGGTGGTTTTGGTTATGATCCAATGTTTATACCTTTGGGATATAATCAAACTTTAGGGGAACTCTCAGATGATGTGAAAAAAGAACTTTCACATCGTTCACAGGCTTTAAAGCTTGTGAAAAAACTTTTAAAAACTTTATAAGAGTTTTCTACTTAAACAATAAAAGAGAGTTTCTAACTTTTTAAAAAAAGTTTCTTTTTGAGAATGGGTATGTAAGGGTGTATGCATCATATCTCCTTTAATTATGGAGATATAAGCAAAGATTATTCCTTTAGTTGAAAAGTACTAAAAGAGTAACTCCAAAAAGTATACGGTAAATACCAAATGAGACAAATGTAAACTTATTTAAAAATTGTAAAAAAAGCTTAATTGTAATAAATGCAACGATAAATGAAACGATAAAACCTATAAAGAGATTCATTATATTCGCATCATTAAATTCATGATAATGTTTGAGTAAATCATAAGCAGTGACTGCACTCATAACAGGAAATGCAAGTAAAAAGCTAAACTCTGCACTTGCTTTTCTACTAAGACCGACAAGTAAAGCACCAATTATTGTAGAACCAGCACGTGATGTTCCTGGAATAAGTGCAAAGACTTGTGCAAACCCAATAATAAGAGCTTGTTTTAATGTTACATCTTCAACATCCTCAATTAAGTTTGTTTTTTGAGAAAGAAAGAATTTTTCGACTATTAAAAAGATAATACCTCCAACTATGAACATAGTTGCAACAATATTTATGCTAAATAGTTCTTTTATCTGATGTGAAAAAACAAAACCAACTGCTCCAATAGGGATAAACGCGAGAAATACTTTTGTCCATAAGTCTATTTTTTGCAATGAAAATTTATCTTTATAGTTGAAAACTACTGCTAAAATTGCAGCAAATTGGATTATAACCTCATATGCTTTTGTAACGTTTGTCTGTTCCATACCTAAAAAATGACTGGCAACAATAAGATGTCCAGTAGAAGAGATAGGAAGAAATTCTGTAAATCCTTCAATTACACCTAAAATGGTTGTGTCAAAAAGTGTCATTGTCATCCTTAATATCTTTTAGAGATAGTTTAATATAAGATTTAATTTTACTATGCTAAACTTCTTGTAAACGAAATCTTAGCATAATAAAAGAGAAAAAATGAATTTACTTATAGTTGATGATAGTAAAATTGTTCGTCGTGTTTTAACTAACACAATGAAACGTTATTTTAAAGAACCAAAATACACAGAGCTAAACCTTTTTGAAGCAGAAGATGGTAATCAAGCCATAGTTGTAATGAAAAAAGAAAAAATAGATATTATGTTATTAGATTGGAATATGCCGAAGATGACTGGTCCTGAAGTTGTTGAAGCTGTTCGTTCTAACAAAGCTTGGAATAAAACTCGTATTATTATGGCAACAACAGAGGGTTCAAAAGCAAGTGTATTAGAAATGATTAAAAAAGGTGCGAATGGTTATATGGTAAAACCATTTCAAGAAGAAGCTATCTTTAAAACACTTGATACGATTACAGCGAGAATGCCTAAATAAAACTCTCTTTTAAAATATTTTCGATATAATACGAGGTTTTATTTTAAACACCTAGGTTTTTAAAAACCTAAAAAATCTCGTTAGGAAATTTTATATGTTACTTTTTACACCCGGTCCAACTCCAGTTCCACAAAATGTTCGTAATGCCATGAGTGATGAAACTATGCATCACCGTACCCCAGAATTTGAAGCAATCTTTGAAAAAACGCGAACACATCTTTTTAAGTTGTTTAAAACAGATGAAGTAATCATGCTAGCATCTAGCGGAACAGGTGCTATGGAAGCTGCTGTGATTAATCTTTGTCGCAATACCTTGTTGAGCATTAACTCGGGGAAATTTGGGGAACGTTTTGGAAAAATTGCAGTAGCACATGGGCTTAATAGTGAAGAGATAAAAAATGATTGGAATACTCCTGTAACTGTTGCAGAAGTTGAAGCAGCTTTAACTCAAAATCCAAAGATAGACGCTATTGCTATCCAAATAAGCGAGAGTGCTGGTGGTTTACGTCATCCTGTAGAAGAGATTGCAGCAGCAGCTAAAAAACTCAATCCTGAGATAATGATTATAGCCGATGGAATTACTGCCGTTGGTGTAGAATCAATAGATGTAACAAACATTGATGCATTATTAGCAGGAAGTCAAAAAGCTCTTATGTTACCTCCAGGCTTATCTCTTTTAGGTCTTTCAAATGCAGCGATTGAAAAAATTGGTTCAGGAAAAGGATATTACCTTAATCTTGCATCAGAGATTAAAAAGCAAAAACAAAACACTACGGCATATACAGCAGCAACGACACTTACTATTGGTTTACTAGAAGTCTTAGAAACTATAGAAAAAGAGGGTGGTGTAGATGCCCTTTATATAAGAACAGTGACTCGTGCAAAAGCTGTAAAATCTGCTTTAGAAGCTTTAGGTTTACATATATATCCAAAAGCTCCAGCACTTTCTATGACAACTATTGATGATGCTAACGCGAGCGAGATTAGAAAACTTCTTAAAGAAGAATACGGTGTAAATGTTGCAGGTGGACAAGACCATTTAAAAGGAAAGATTTTCCGTATAAATCAGATGGGACTCATTAATGATTATGAGATGTCTTGGGTAGTAAATGCAGTTGAATTGGCATTAGATAAGCTTGGTCGTCGTACTTATGATGGAACAGCAAATAAAATTTTCAATGAAATCACTTTTGGAATAGGAAACTAAATGATACTAGAACACGAAATTCCAAATGGTTCAAAACTCTATTTTGGTGCATCAGCGAAGACAAAAAGGCACATCGAAAATGTTGCAAGTGAGATTTTAGATACAAATGGATTTCAAGAGATTGTAACACCAATTTTTTCTTATCACCAACATCTTAGTATTGCGGATGAAAAAGAGCTTATTCGAGTGAATGATGCAAAAAACAACTCACTCTCTCTACGTGCAGACTCGACCATAGATGTTGTACGCATCATTGAAAAACGATTAGGAGTTAATAGCTCTGCAAAAAAATGGTTTTATATTCAACCTGTTCTAACATATCCAACAACGGAACAGTATCAGGTTGGTGTTGAGTATATGGGAGAAAAGAAATTATCATCAGTAATGAATATTGCTGTTGATATTTTTGACAAATTAGAGGTAAAACCTCTAATCCAAATTTCAAATATTAAAATTCCAGAAATTTTGGTAGAAATGTTTGACACGTTAACAATAGATGATTTTAGACATATAAATATAGATAAGTTTATCAATCTAAAAGTAGAATGGTTAACAAAACTTGTTTATCTTCAGTATGTAGATCAGATAGATGAAGTGATAGCAATTGCACCTGAGACTGTGCAAGTTGAACTTTTAAAAATGAAAGAATTATGCTCAGAGATGAAGTGTGAAAATAGTGTTTTAGCTCCAATGTACTATGCAAAGATGCTTTATTATGATGAACTCTTTTTTAGAGCAATCTCTGGTAATGAAGTCTATGCCCGTGGTGGAAGATATAAAAATAAGGAACTTACTTCTGTAGGTTTCGCAATCTACACAGACACAGTCTGTGAGAGTTTAACGAAGTAAGAGAAAAGGGAAAAAATGAAAGCAGATTTAATTGTAGGAATCCAATGGGGTGATGAAGGTAAAGGAAAGATAGTAGATAGACTAGCAGCAAAGTATGATATGGTTTGTAGAAGCCAGGGTGGTCATAATGCTGGACATACTATATGGGTTGATGGCGTTAAATATGCACTTCACCTTATCCCATCAGGTGTTTTAAACCCTGAAGCTATAAATGTCATTGGAAATGGTGTAGTTCTTTCTCCTTCTTCAATTATAAAAGAGATGGAGCAGTTTGAAGGTCTTGAAGGTCGTCTCTTTATCTCCGATAAGGCACATCTAAATCTTTCTTACCATGCACAAATTGACCAAGCTAAAGAGAAACTCAAGGGTGATAAAGCTATTGGTACAACAGGAAAAGGCATCGGACCTGCTTATAGTGACAAAATAAATCGTATAGGACATCGTGTTGGAGAACTTTTAAATCCTGAAGCACTGTGTGAGAAAATTTTAGATTATTTTGCTCAAAATAAGCCTATTTTTGACGTTATGGATCTAGTTGCACCTACAAAAGATGATTTATTAGCAGAATTGATATTTTATAAAGAAAAACTCGCTTCTCACATCACAGATACAACACAGATGGTTTGGAGAGCACTAGATGAAGAAAATAAACGAGTTCTTTTAGAAGGTGCTCAAGGGACTATGCTCGACATTGACCATGGTACATACCCTTATGTGACTTCTTCTGCAACTGTGAGTGCTGGTGCTTGTACAGGTCTTGGAATAAACCCTAAAGATATAGGTAAAGTTACAGGTATTGTAAAAGCATACTGTACTCGCGTTGGAAATGGACCATTCCCTTCTGAAGACCTTGGTGAAGATGGACAACGTCTTGGCGAACAAGGGCATGAGTTTGGAACTACTACCGGACGAGCAAGAAGATGTGGTTGGTTTGATGCAGTTGCAACAAGATATGCTTCGCGTTTAAATGGTTGTGATGAACTAGCCCTTATGAAACTTGATGTTCTTGATGGTTTTGATGAGGTTAAAGTGTGTATCGCTTATGAGTATAATGGTCAAGAGATAGACTATCTTCCAGCAGATTTAGAAAATGTAACACCTATTTACAAAACTTTTAAAGGTTGGGATAACTCTGTGGGAGTGAGAAGCTTTGATGAGTTGCCTCAGTCTGCACAAGATTATGTTAAAATTATAGAAGAGATTAGTAAAACAAAGGTCGGTATTATCTCTACTTCACCAGAAAGAGATGACACGATAATCCTTTAAAATATAAAGGTAAAAGCTATGAAAACTCGTTTTAGTCCTCTTATTAGTATTAAAAAAGATGAGATGCAAAAAAAAGAGCGAGTTATGCAGAGGGCTAATGCTGATTTAAATAGCGCTTCGATTGCCTTAGAAATGTCCTATAATGCTATACATGATATAAAATCACCAACAAAGGGATTTGTAGCAGGTTTTTTAGCTTCTAGAAGTTTGCTGGATTCTAGTCGATATTTAATAAATCATAATAAAGAATGGGTTTCTTTTGCAGAAAAACAAGTCTCTACGGCGAAAGAAGCTTTGAAACTGTCTATGATTGAGTATGAAAAATTTAAATATTTAGAATTAGAAGAGATTAAAAAAATAATTAAGTTGCAGCAAGAAAAAGAATCCAAAGATTTAGATGAAGTTGCCCTAATGGTGCATCAAAGACGTAAACGAAATGAGGCTGATTTATTATGAAATACTTACTTATATTTTTATTCCTATTTACAACTTTATCAGCACTTCAAACAAGTGAAAAATTGTTTGAATGTACAGAGATTTTTCAAGAAAGAAAGAGTGAACTGCTTATCGAGTTAGAAAGAATTGATGAACAAAAACAAGCATTAGATTCATTGAAAATTGCAACAGAAGCATTGTTAAAAGAAAAAGAGTCTAAATTGAGTCTCCAAGAAGATAGTGTAGATGAAAGACTTAGTGAAATTTCTCAAAAAGAAATAGCCGTTAAAACTATGCTCTCAAAAAATCAGGCAATTTTAAAAGAGTTGAAAAGTTTAAAAATGAGTAAAATAGCTCAAAGTTTTGCAAAAATGAAAGCAGGTGCAACTGCAAATATACTTTCCGCAATGGATGCAAATAAGGCAGTAAAAATTTTACAATCATTAAAGCCTAAAACAGTTGGGCAAATTTTAACAAAAATGGATGCACAAAAAGCTTCACAATTGACGATACTCCTCTCTGAATAATCAAACTTTTACCTAATTTATAGTAAAATGCCTAAATTTAAATTATATAAATAAGGTCTGCCTACATGAAACTATCACTTAAAAGTATCCCCCATATCTCAAATAAAATTGCAATTGATTTGAACAAAAGTGGTCTAGTTACAATGACTAAAGGACTTGAAGCAGTTGCAAATGAAGCTGAAAAAATACTTCACACAAATGTAAGTCAAGAACTTGCACTTGAAGATAAAGCAGCTGATATATGTGATGATAACGAAGAAGAAATAGAATTTATGCTTGCAGATGAACGTCAACTTTTCTTTATGATTAAGAAAAAACTTGCTCCAGAATTTGGAGTTATTTTAAACTATGAAGAGAGATATTCTGACATTAGTCATAAGATATTAGATGAGTTGTATGAAGAAGATTTAATTCACTTTGATGTAACAGAAAATAGAATTAAAAATGTGATTTACAATGCCATTACATCGTTTATAGCAGAGAGTTCGGAGATAGATGATGCAGTAATGGATAAAATACATTCTTACAAAAGAACATTTATCCCAGGAACAGATGAATTTGAAATTTTATATGAAAAAATTTATAGAGAAGAGATGATGAAAAGAGGTATGGAGTAATGCAAAAGAATCAAGATATGAAAAAAGTTTATATCTACTTAGAAAATGGTACTTTTTTACAAGCACATAGTTTTGGAGCTGAAGCAACAGTAGTCGGTGAAATTGTTTTTAATACATCTATGAGTGGGTATCAAGAAATTATGTCCGATCCTTCATATGCAGGTCAATTTGTTACTTTTACTATGCCAGAAATAGGTAATGTAGGTGTTAACAAGCAGGATATGGAAAGCTTATCAGCCCATGCCAAAGGTATGATTGTTCGAAAATATCAAGAAAGATACTCAAGCTTTCGAGCCGAAGGTAGTTTAAGTGATTTTTTAAAGCAACACAATGTAATGGGAATTTGCGATATTGATACTCGCTATTTGACAAAAATGATTAGAGATGAAGGAGCTATGATGATGATAGCTTCTACTGAGATTAGTGATAAAGAAGAATTAGCACAAGTACTGCAAAATGCACCTCGAATCGAAGATATAAATTATATAGACGAAGTAAGTACTAAAACACCATATATTCATACAAGTGGAACATATGCAAAAACAGATTTTGATTATAATGAAGCGACAGAAGTGGAAGCAAAAATCGCTGTAATTGATTTTGGAGTAAAGAGAAATATATTAAACGAAATAGTGAATGCTGGGATAGCGGCCGAAGTGATTCCAAATAATTTTGAAGCCAAAGATTTGGTAGACAAATATAAAAAAGGTCTTATTGATGGTGTTTTTTTATCAAATGGACCAGGTGATCCTCTCGTACTTAAAAAAGAACAAGTACAAATCAAGAAACTGATAGATGCTAAAATACCTATGTTTGGAATCTGTTTAGGACATCAACTACTTTCTATTTCTCACGGTTATGATACATATAAATTAAAATTTGGACATCATGGTGGTAATCATCCTGTGAAAAACATAAGTAATGGTTTAGTTGAAATAACAGCTCAAAATCATAACTATAATGTTCCAGATAATATTGTAAATATTGCTGAAGTTACACATACTAATCTATTTGATAATACTATAGAAGGTTTAAAATATAAAAATGAACCGATTTTTTCAGTACAACATCATCCAGAGGCAAGCCCTGGGCCAAAAGAAAGTGCTTACATTTTTGAGGAATTTAAAAATATGATGAAAGAGAATAGAACTTCACTATAGATATTAGTTATTTAAGTCTTATTGAATCATTAACTAGATAGTATTATATTAATTTATGTGTAGGAAGTTTAATGAGAGATTTTATATATGGGGTAATGACTGATTTTCCAACAGTTGTTATTTTTTTACATGGTATGAGTGCTGTTGTATGGATTGGTGGGCTTGTAGCTTTATGGTTTATTAGTTATAACACAAGTAAAGAACTCTCGATAGAGGGTAGATTTGAAAATCGTGCAGCTGTCATTAAAAAATTCTTTATTTTTTTATCCCCTTTCATCCTAGTATCTTTAATCACAGCTCTTTTTATGGGATTTGGTTATTTAGATAATGCTTATGATCCTGATGGCTTTATTGTTGATATGGCAAATGTAGATGCTTTTAAACTTATTAAGCTTAAAGGAAGTATTTGGGGTGCCTTGACATTTGATATGCTATTGATGATTTATACTATACGTAATGTAAAATGTGGTCGTTCTACTGATAAAGCATCTACTGATTGTATGTGGCTTGTAAATACTTATCTCCTTCCTGCAGCAATCTTTTTAGGAACAGTAAATATTTTTATAGGTGCATTTTTAAGAAATTTATATTAATAAATTATGAAAGAAACAGTTGTATATCTAGAGAAACGACGTTTTTTTATGATAGGAATTGTCGTGTTTCTCGGAATATTTGCGCTTGTTGTAAGTTTTAACTTACAAGTGACACCATCCATATATTTTGGAGGGATGTACAATACTTATTTTTTATTTTTTTTAATATTCTACAAATTAATTGAGCTTCCTATTTTGTATTATCTGCTGTTTCATCGACATGTAAAATATCTACAGTACAATAGTTTAGAAGAAGAAATATTGTTGAAAATTAAAAAACATTCGAAATTACTTCTTTTTTTAATTCCTCAAGGAAACACTATCTTTGGTATTATTGCTTATAAGTTAAGTGGTAATATAGTTTATTTTCTTCTCTTTTCCTCAATTGCACTTATCACCCTTTTTCTAGTTAAACCAAAAAAATTTTTATAATTTAGATATAATCCCAAAAAAATCATACGAGGAAAAAAAATGATAAAAACACTTTTAGTGTTAGTAGCACTGTTACAGTTTGTACAAGCGGGTACTTTAGGAATTCATGAAGAATTAGGACAGAAGGTGCCATTAGATCTTAAGTTTATTAATGAAGAAAACAAAGAGGTGACTCTTGGAGAACTTATGGATAATAAGCCAACACTTCTAACTCTGAATTATTTCAAATGTGCTGGAATATGTACCCCCCAACTTAATGATTTAGCAAAAATGCTTACAAGAGTTCATTTAGCAGAAAATAGCGATTATAAAGTCATTAGTGTGAGTTTTGCAGAACATGAATCTTATAAATTAGCTGCTGCTAAACGAAAAAATATCTTAGCATCTATGACTAGAGCATATGTTGCAGATGCTTGGCATTTTGTGATTGGTGAAAATAATAGTTCAATGGAACTATCTAAAAGCATAGGATTTACATTTAAAACGGTTGTAAGTCCAGCAGGAGATATAGGTTATACCCATGCTGCTGTATTAGTTGTTTTATCTTCAAAAGGAAAAATAATACGTTACATGGATGGGATAGAGCAGTTACCAGCAGATATTACAATGGCGATACAAGAAGCTAAAAAAGGAATAGTAGGACAGAGTATTCCAAAAAACTCTCCTTATTGTTTTACAGAAAAACCTCAAGGAGATGAATACTTTGACGAAGGTGGCAAACTTTGGGCAGTATTTACTCTATTTGTACTAGCAGGATTACTTTTTTATTTAATTAAAACAACAAAAAGAAAAAATAATAACTCATAGTTATAATATATATCATATAGTATTATAATTAATAATTATATGTATTTAAGGAACTTTAATCAAATCTTTGCTATAATTCCCACGATTTTTTATGACTTTTTCTTAAGAATTATTCATAAAAATAATAATAGGAGTCTCTATGACAAGGTATATTCTGGTATTGTCTTTACTATTTTCTTTTTTAAGTGCTGCAAATGTTGGTATGCATGAAAAGTTAGGAAAGATGGTTCCTCTTGATTTAACATTTCTTGATGAAAATGGAGAAAATGTAACTTTAAGAAAATTAATGGATGGTAAGCCGACCATCTTAACATTGAACTATTATAGATGTGCAGGTATTTGTACCACACAACTAAATGATTTAGCGAATGTTGTTAGTCAGTTGGATTTAGCAGAAAACAAAGACTATAAAATAGTTACTGTTAGTTTTGCAGAAAATGAACCATATCAACTGGCTGCAACAAAAAGAAAAAACATAATGGCTTCTATAACCCGAGCATATGTTCAAGATACATGGCATTTTGTTATAGGTGAAAATAATAGCTCTGGTAAACTTGCCGATGCAGTAGGATATGGTTTTGAAAAAAAAGTATTTGAAGAAACTGGTTTAACAGAGTATGTTCACCCTGGTGTAACTATAATTCTTTCACCAGAAGGAAAGATCACAAGATACCTCAATGGTGTTGATCAACTTCCTTTTGATGTGAAGATGGCACTTATAGAATCAGCAGATGGCAAAGTCGGCCCAACAATTGCAAAAACATTACTTTTTTGTTTCGCTTATGATGCAGAAAATAAAAAGTATGTTTTTGCTTGGGAAAAAGTTTTAGGAACTGGTATGTCTTTAATGGCAATCGGATTATTTATCTTGTTGATAAAACTAGGTAGAAAAGAAGAAGATCATCACAAAAAAGGAGAAAACGATGAGTAAATCGTATTTAGACGCAGGCGAAACACACTGTGCTATAGGGCACCCAAAAAGTGTTTTTTGGCAATGGATGCTAACAATAGATCATAAACGAATTGGTCTTATGTATGCAGCCGTAATTTTTACATTCTTTTTCGTTGCAGTGTTTGTAGCACTAACAATGAGAATAGAGTTATTTGCACCAGGTGCACAAATTTTAGATGGGGATACTTTTAATCAAGCATTTACATTGCATGGTGTTATCATGATTTTCCTTTTCATTATTCCAGGAGTTCCTGCAGTATTTGGAAATATTGTTATGCCACTTATGATTGGTGCAAAAGATGTGTCTTTTCCACGTCTTAACTGGTTTACATTCTGGTTATATATCTTTGGTGCATTAGTTGCTCTTTCGTCTTTATGGACAGGAAATGGATTTGCAGATACTGGTTGGACATTTTATGCTCCATATAGTTTAAATACAAATACAAATGTTATCACTACACTTGTTGCTGCATTTATTCTTGGTATGGCTTCAATTCTTACAGGTCTTAACTTCCTTGTAACAATTCACCGTTTACGTGCTCCTGGTATGGACTTCTTTAAGATGCCATTATTTGTATGGGGTATCTATGCTACTGCCTGGATTCAACTTCTTGCAACACCAGTAGTAGGAATTACACTTGTTCTAGCAATATTAGAAAAATTCTTTGGAATTGGTATTTTTGATCCATCAAAGGGTGGGGATCCAGTACTTTTTGAACACTTATTTTGGATTTATTCTCACCCAGCTGTTTATCTTATGATTTTACCAGCATTTGGTATTATGTCTGAAATTATTCCAACATTTTCAAGAAGAGAAATCTTTGGTTACCGTACAATTGCACTTTCATCTGCATCAATTGCAGGTATTGGTTATTTAGTTTGGGGACACCACCTTTTCACTTCAGGTATGTCAGATTTAGCTAAAACAGTTTTCTCATTTCTTACATTCTTTGTTGCTATTCCAACAGGTATTAAGTTTTATGACTGGGTTGCTACAATGTATAAAGGTCAGATTCATTTAACTACACCTATGCTTTGGGCACTTGGAACAATGGTTACTTTCGTTATAGGTGGACTTACAGGTGTTACAATCGCAATGATTGGTGCTGATATCCACTTACAAGATACTTACTATTCAGTTGCTCACTTTCACTATGCTATGCTTGGTGGGGTTGTTTTCTTACTATTTGCTGGTTTACATTATTGGTTCCCATTAATGTTTGGTCGTATTTATAATGAAACTCATGCAAAGATTGCTTTTTGGTTAAACTTTATTGGTTTCAATATTCTTTGGTTCCCAATGTTTATTGCAGGATACCAAGGTATGCCAAGACGTTATTTTGACTACTTACCAGAGTTTCAAATTTATCATCAAATATCTTTCTTTGGTGCATTAATCTTTATCACTGGACTTATTATGATGTTTACTGTTCTTATTAGAGCTATTAAAAATGGAGAAAAAGTTGGACCAAACCATTGGAATGCTACGACTTTAGAGTGGCATTTACCAACATCACCACCACCATTAGAAAATCATACAAAAGTTCCTTATGTAGATTTTAGACCATATGAGTACCATCATGGTGAACCGGTAGTTAAATTTAACTACGAAACGATGCAAAGGATTGACTAATGTCTCATGAATATGTACCAGAAATCGCGACTTCTCGCGATGGAAAGCAACACGAGGTTCAAGGTTGGCAAGGTGATTTTTATGGTGGAAAGCTAGGTTTCTGGCTTTTCATGCTTACAGAGGTAATGATGTTTGGAGCAATGTTTCTTGTTCTAACATATTACTATTCACTACATCAACAAGATTTTATTGATGCATCATCACATCTAAATAGACTTTTAGGTGGCACAAATACAGTTGTTCTTTTAATCTCTGCCCTTACTATGGGACTTGGATTACTTAGAATGCGTACAGGTGATGTAAAAGGTGCTAAGTTGATGATTTATGCAACTATCATTCTTGCAATTATCTTCCTTGGTATCAAAGCTGTAGAGTGGAGAGAAGAGTTTGAACATGGTGTATTTTTAGGTCTTGATGCACTTCAATCAGGAAATGAACACTCTCGCCCTTTTGGTCAGATTTTATTTTATGGTATGTACTTTACTATGACTGGATTACATGGTTTTCACATTATCATTGGTATTGGTCTTATGATTTGGTTACTTAAGCGCATTAATGCAGGGAAAGTAACGACTGAACACCATATATTACATTTTAATATTGCATTATATTGGGACTTAGTACACCTTATTTGGGTATTTGTATTCCCTTATTATTATATGATAGGAGCAGGTAGTGGACACTAATAAAATAGATTATGCTAAAGAAAAAGTTGGTTACTATAAAGTACTCGGTGGGTTATTATTATTAACTACACTTACTTTTATACAACCACATATGTTTTTAGAACATTATACTTTCACAGTACAAATAATGATTGGAGCTACTAAGGCATGGATTATTCTTATGTATTACATGCATATGAAAGGTGAAACATTAATTGGTTGGACAGTTGTATTTGCTGTGAGTTTAGTTGTGTTCTTTTTTACAGTTGTTATACCAGATGTTAACCACTTTCAATTTAAAGAAGAGAGTCATATAACATCTCAAGCACATATAGAAGTTGATTATGGTCATCATACAGCTTCACATGAAGAGTAAGGGGAAAAAATGTTAAATGGTTTTAATTCACAAGCTGCGACTTTTGCAGCTGATGTAGATCAGGCATTATATATAAACTTAGTATTTTCAATAATATTAGGTCTTTCAGTATTGGTGCCAATGGTTTATTTTGCATGGAAGTATCGTGCTAGTAATGTTAAAAATGAAGATATTGAAAATGTGGTGCATCATACCGGATTAGAGATTACTTGGACTCTTATTCCTACTATTATGATGTTTATACTTTTTTACTATGGGTATTCATCTATGAAAGTTTTAAGAACTATGCCTGATGTTAAAGATAGTATAGTAATTAATGTTGAAGGTAGTAAATGGAAATGGAGATATGAATATTCTGCAAATGAAAGTGGATTTATTCATAAACTTGGTGGAGCATATACTAAACCTAAAGTAGATGAGAATGGAAAAATTATTGCAGAAGGAACAATGGGGAAATCTGCACTATATGTACCAATTAATACGAATATCATCTTAAATATGACAGCACCAATTGATGATGTGATACATTCATTCTTTATTCCAGCTTTTCGTATGAAAGAGGATGTCGTTCCAGGTCGTATAACAAAGCAGTGGTTTAAGGCTACAGAATTAGGTGAATATGAAATTGAGTGTGCTGAGTATTGTGGTACTGATCACTCGTATATGTACTCTAGAGTTGTCGTACTTCCAAAAGCTAAATATGATGCTTGGTTCAATAGCAATGCTGATACACCAAAGGGTGACTATGGTAAGTCAGGGGATGCAGTATTACAACGACATGGATGTAAAAGTTGTCATGCAGTAGACACAGAAAAGCTACTTATTGGACCTTCTCTTAAAACTAGAAGATTAACTCAAGAGCAAGTGCTGGATGTCATCAAAAATGGTCAAGATAAACTTGGTTATGCTATGGGTGCAATGCCAGCAGATATGGCTACAGGCGCAGATGCTACAGAAATTGCAGCTTATGTTGCTGGAGGGATGAAAGGTACAAAACCTACTTCATTTACAGCATGTAGTTCATGTCATGGTGAAGATGGTAAGGGTCAGTATGGTACTGCTCCAAGTCTTGTAAGCTATGATGTAGATCTTTTAAGAAATGTATTGAAGCATGGTAAAGTGGGTATGTTAGGTAAGATGCCAAAATTCCCATATGTATCAGACAAAGAGGTTGCAGCTATTGCAGAGTATCTAAATAATACAAAATGATTAAAGATTTTATATCCTTAACTAAGTTTGTTTTATCTTTCGCTGTGAGCCTTTCGGCTCTCTTTGCTTATATTATGGCAAAGGGCGAGATCGGAATAGATATGTTCTTAGCAACACTAGCAGTTTTGCTAGTAGCTATGGGTGTGTCAACTCTAAATCAAGTACAAGAGTATAAAGAAGATTCTAAAATGGATCGTACAAAACATAGGCCCATAGCTTCGGGTAAATGGTCTCCTACAACTGGTATTATAATAGCAGCAATTTTAATTTTATTATCAATCGCTCTTATTTATAGTTTAATTGGTATGACAGGTGTTAATTTATTTTTATTTTCATTTATTTGGTACAATGCAGTTTACACACCCTTAAAGAAAAAAAGTGCATTAGCAGTAGTCCCAGGTGCTATACTGGGTGTTATCCCACCTGCTGTTGGATGGATAACAGCAGGACATAGTTTGCAGGAACCACAGTTTTTTGCACTAGGACTTTTTTATTTTGTATGGCAAATACCTCATTTCTGGTTACTTGTAATGCTTTTTTATGGTGATTATAAAGATGGTGGTTATCCAACTGCAATGAAATTGTTTGGTCGAGTGTCTCTTCAAAAAGTAACTTTTGTTTGGTTAGTTTTAACGATTCAAACAGGTATATTTATGGTTAGTATTTTTAAGATAGATAGTGAAATTATCTACTGGTTACTTATACTTACTGGTATTTTGGGCTTTGCAAGTTCTTTACAGTTACTTGCAAAGAATTTTCAATTAAAATATGCAAGAAAAATATTTTATCAAATTAATCTTGCATTCTTGACAACTATTATTTTAGTTGCTATCGACGAATACTATAAATACCAAGCATTTTCACAATAATAGTGCTATAATTCCTTTGAAAATTTAATTTCAAAGGAATTACAATGCCTGAGTATAATCTTCGAACAATTTTAGCTACCTTTACAAAAACCAATGGAAAACGTCGTAGTATCTTTAATAAAGCACCTATTGGTGGACTAGGAAGTCCTGTAGTTACACTTTTTTTCTTTTCTTTACCTTTGATATCTTATGGCTTACTATTTAATCCTTATATTTTTCATATTCTTGGAATTGCAACAGCTATTGTAATGTATATTGTATCGATGTCTTTAATGATGATTATAGTGTTTTTTATAACATGGAAAGTGAAAAATGATGTAGTTAGAATGGTAGAACCTTCATGGAAGTATTATTTTCCTGGTGTAGATTTAAAGCTTGTTATCTCAAAAGCGAAAACTCCATACAATGACTTTTACAAGTATTATACCGAAGTTAAAGATATTAAACAGTCTGAAGAATCACTACATACACAACTTTTAGAAGCTTTTAATAAAATGCAAGAAGAAAATAAAGAGTTACTAAATGCAATAGAAAAAGATAATAATAAAGATTAATACAAATTATAATACAAATTAAGCTTTAATAAATAAAATAATAGATACAATTTATGAGCTAAAAATTTAGTTTAAGTTTATATTTATTTAGACTAAGTTTTTATAATTTAAATTTGAGGAGTCTATATGGAGAATCGTCCATTAGAATATGACTATTCGGTTACGAAGCTGTTTATGTTTGCTACAATATTCCTTGGTATTACAGGTATGCTTGTTGGTGTACTAATATCTTGGGAACTTGCATTTCCTGCGGTTAATACAATGTTTGGAAGTGGTATTGCTGAATATACTAACTTTAGTCGTTTACGACCATTACATACAAATAGTATTATTTATGGTTTTACATTAAGTGGGATTTGGGCTTCATGGTACTATATAGGACAACGTGTTCTTAAAGTGTCTATGGCTGAGTCTAAATTTTTGATGTTTATAGGGAAGGCACACTTTTACATTTATATGGTTGCTGCAGTTGTAATTGTAGTATCACTGTTATTAGGAATAACAGATTCTAAAGAGTATGCTGAATTAGAGTGGCCAATGGATATTGGTATTACAATTGTATGGTTACTTTGGGGAATTAGTATTGCTGGTTTAGTTGGTATCAGACGTGAAAAGACGATATATATTTCAATTTGGTATTTTATTGCAACTTTCTTAGCTGTTGCGATGCTTCACCTTTTTAACAATATGGAAATTCCTACATACTTTTATTCTGGTGGTTTAGGTAACTGGTATCACTCAGTATCTATGTATGCAGGTTCTAATGATGCGATGGTTCAGTGGTGGTTTGGTCATAATGCAGTTGCATTTGTTTTAACTACTCCTATTATTGCACTTATTTATTACTTTTTGCCAAAAGAGTCTGGTCAAGCAATTTATTCATATAAATTATCTTTACTTGCTTTCTGGGGATTAATGTTTGTGTATCTTTGGGCTGGTGGTCACCATGTTCTTTACTCAACTGTTCCTGATTGGGTTCAAACAATGGGTTCAATTTTTTCTATTGTACTTATTCTTCCATCTTGGGGTTCAGCAATTAATATGCTCTTAACAATGAAGGGTGAGTGGCAACAAGTTGCTTCATCTCCACTAATTAAGTTTATGATTCTTGGTTCAACTTTTTATATGTTCTCAACATTAGAAGGTCCTATTCAAGCTATTAAATCTGTTAATGCTATTGCTCACTTTACTGACTGGATTGTTGGTCATGTTCATGATGGTGCTCTGGGTTGGGTTGCATTTATGATTATTGCAGCTTTATATCATATGGCTCCACGTGTATTTAAACGTGAGATTTATTCTAAATCACTTATGTCTACACAATTTTGGATTCAAACTTTAGGTATCGTTTTATACTTTACTTCTATGTGGATTGCGGGTATTACTCAAGGTATGATGTGGCGTGCTCACGATGAATTTGGTAACTTAGCTTACTCATTCATTGATACAGTTACTGTATTACATCCTTATTATACAATCCGTGCTGTTGGTGGTACACTGTACCTAATCGGTTTCATTATGTTTGCTTACAACATCTATAAAACTATGTCTGCTCGTCCTGTTGAAGAAGATGAGTTAGTTAATGCATCGCCTATGGGCGCTTAAGAAAAGGAGTATAGTATGTTTCATTGGTTAGAAAAAAATCCGTTCTTCTTTTCGGTATTGGTGTTTGTTACCGTTGCATTTGCAGGTTTAGTTGAAATTGTTCCAAGTTTTGCACAACAGTCTCGTCCTTTAATTGGTACGAAACCGTACTCTACGTTAGAACTTACTGGACGTTTAGTATATATCAAGAATAGTTGTAATGCTTGTCATTCACAACTTATTCGTCCATTTAAATCAGAAACAGATCGTTATGGTCACTATTCTGTAAGTGGTGAGTATGCTTATGATAGACCATTTCTTTGGGGTTCAAAAAGAACTGGTCCAGACTTGATGCGTGTTGGAAACTATAGAAGTACTGACTGGCATGATTATCACATGAAAGATCCAGCTTCTGTTGTTCCTGGTTCTATCATGCCTAAGTACACTTGGTTATATACAAATATTGCTGATGTTGAAACTGCTTATGCAGAACAGCTTACAATTCAACACTTTTTTGATGTTCCATATAATAAACCAATTCCTATGAGAGATGGTTCAACTGAAACAGTTAATTTAGCTGATACTCTTGTAGGTGCTGAAGCTTCTGCATTAGCGGAAGCAAAAGCAGTTGCAGCAGATATGAAAGATCAAGATGTTAAAGACTTAGTAAATCAAGGGAAAATTCCTGAGATTGTTGCATTAATTGCATATATGAATAGTCTAAAATAGTTAAGGATTAAAAGTGAGTATTGCTGAATTACAAGCTTATGGTTATGTTGGAGCTATAGGAGTATTGGTGGTTATATCGTATTCGTATATATACCACCTTTATACTAAACGTAAAGACTCTGATGGACATGACTATGAAGAGTATGCAAACCTTGCTTTAAAAGATGATATAGACGATACTCCAGTATCGTCTATGCCTAAAAAATAGGAGAGATATATGAATAAGATTTATCTTTGGGGTGTTATTGTTACAGCTGCAATGCTTGGCTTCACTTACGTGTCAGTACTTGGATCTAAGGGTGGTTTGAATGGCGATATTGTTAACTTACTAACGGTTGCAGCAGCAGCTGCACTTGTAGTAATTACAGTATTTGTTGTTATTAAATATGTTCGTCAAATGCAAGTTGATAATGCAACTGGTGAATTAGCAGATGAAAACTGGGATGGCATAGGTGAGTATAAAAATCCAGTTCCTTTTGGCTGGGCTATAATGTTTTTAGCAACAATGGCATGGGGTATGTGGTACTTCTTAATTGGTTATCCAGTGAATGCATATTCACAGATTGGAGAATACAACGAAGAAGTTGCTTCACATAATGCTAAGTTTGAAAAAGAGTATGCCGGTATAACAGGTGATAGACTCATTGAAATGGGTGAGTCTGTTTACCTTGCAGAATGTAAAGTATGTCATGGTTTAAGTGCTGATGGTATCGATGGTAAAGCAGCAAATCTAAATGTAAGGTTTGAAGCTAAATCTGTGAAGTATGTTATTGAACATGGTTCAAACAATCATTTACTTGGTTTTGAAATGCCAATGCCAGATCGTAATGGTCTCATGAATGCTAACAAAGATTATGCGCCTATTACAGATGCTGAAATCGATGCTGTTTCTGATTATCTTGCAAATGGTATGAGTGGGACTGGTAGTGAAGTGTTTGCTGGTGTATGTTCGGCATGTCATGGTATGGATGGTAAGGGTATAGATGGTGTTGCACCAGATATTGCTGAATTTACTCCAGAACTTGTTGTTGATGTTTTAAACAATGGTAAAAAAGGTGCTATCGGTTATATGCCAGCATTTGAAAGACTGAACAAGAAACAAAAAGAAGCTGTTGGTGCATATATCACTAGCTTAAGCGAATAAGGAGTCATATATGAATGAAAATAGAAATGTATTTGGTGTTGATGGTGCAGGTGGCTTTTTAGTTGCTGTTTTGTTACTACTTGGAGCATTAGGATTTTTATCTTATAAGGCAGCAGTTGTTCAAGAAGCAAATGCAAGTAATTTTTACGATATTAAAGATGAAAAATCAATCAAAATGATTAGTGTAGATAATGCTAAACATATTGTTGATGTAAAGTAAGGAGTCAATAATGGAAAAAATAATCACAGCAGGTCTTGTAGTTATGGCTGTTTATACTCTTTATGCCGTTTTTTCTGGCAATATCTTAGTCGTAGTTTAGGAAGGTTTCATTGAAATTTTCAAGAGGGCTTGCGGCCCTCATCCTCATATTATTTTTTCAAACACAATTAGTTGCAGAATATTTATATAAAGATGAGATTATTCATAATCCAAAGTTTAATAAGGAAGTAAATAAACTAGGAACAGAACTTTATGAAAAAACAGGAGTTGCCTTACGACTTTTAATGTTAAAAGAGTTGCCTATAGATACTTCGATTTCTCAGTATGGTAAGAAAGTTTTAAAAGATTTAAAAGAACCAACAGTATTGCTTATATTTTCAGAGATGAACTCTAAAGTAGATATTATTGCAAATGATAAGTCTTTATATAAATATTTTGATAAGAAACAAGTTTTAAGTCCTGTGGCATCAGCAGCACAAGCATTTGCTATGGCTGTTATCTTTGCAAGAAGTTGGGATGATTTTAAAGAGATGAAAGGAGACTCTGGCGGTACAATACTTCCTTTACTTGGGAATAAAGCTAAGTCTGGAGAATTACTTGGACAGTATTCAGGAGCCTTGTTTAATGGTTATTATGATATAGCTGCTCAAATCGGAGAATATAAAGGTGTAAAGTTAGAAAATGCTTCTGCTAACTCAAACAAAAATATTATATTTGCAGTGAAGATACTATTTTATGGATTTATTCTTTATGGTTTGTATCTCTATTTTAAAAATAGAAAAGAAATGAAAAGGAGGCTGCATGAAAACTAGTTTAAGTGCAAGAATATGGCCTTATGCAGTTGGTGGCTCGATAGTTTTAGTCTTTGGTTTTTGTGTTGCTACTGTTTTTATTGTTGAAAGTGCAAATATACAAGAAACAAATGAGTATATGACAAACTATCAAACAGCTGAGATTGAGGCAAATGATTATATAAACAATAAAATTGCCTTTGATAAAAAGTATAAAATCACTTATATCCCTGCAAAATTAAGTGAAAATTCAAGACTCTCTTATAAGTTAAGTGACTTAAATGATAAAGAAGTCAAAAATGCAAAATTAACTATACTTGTTTCGCGTCCTGAGACACATGTATTTGACCAAAAGTTAGAAACTACTAAGTTCGAGAATGGTTTATATGTTTTTGATAATGTTGCAATGCCCAAAGTTGGTGTATGGGATATAATCACGAAAATTGAAGTGGGTAAATATAGCCGATTTTATAATGTAAAAGTAGATACTCGTTACACAACTTTTTCAGAGTTTTAAACTATGTTGGATAAAACCACCATAGTTCTCCCTTCTGCTCGTGCAATCCGTCACGAACAGTTAAACCTTCAAGAACACAACACCTTTTTACCACATTACATTACTATGGGTGACTTTGTTAACAAACTCTGTATCATTGAAGGGTATGCTACAATGGATGATGACAGTCGTGTTTTATTGCTACTTGAAGCTTCTAACTTTGATGCTTTTAGTGTTTTACAAATAGAGCAGAACTTTTTTACCTTTACAAAAAACAGTTCCTATATATTTAAATTTTTTCAAGATTTAAGTGCTGAGTTATGTGACATAGATACCCTTGATTTAGCAGATACTTATGCTGAGTATGAAGAGCATATCCTGATTTTAAAAGAGTTATATCGTCGTTATGAAATACTTTGTAATGAAAAAAAACTTTTAGATAGAATCTTTTTAGCAAAGTTGTACATTTTCAATGAAGAGTATGCAAAAACACATAAGAAAATTGAATTACAGGTAGATGGTCATTTAACAAATTTTGAATTTGAACTCTTAGAAAAAGTAGCACTTTATGCACAAGTAAAGATAAACTTTACAACAACTCAATACAATGTAAAAATGCAAGCCAAATTTAAAGAGTTTGGTCTTAGTCTAGATATAGGATACAAATATACTTTAGATTTTAACTCAAAAAGTATAGTGTCTTGTGAAAATACTGAGATAAATCATAATATTGTATGTGAAAGTTTTAGTGAAGATGTACTACAGATAGCTTTTATCAAACAAAAGCTCTATGAGTTTGTAAAAAAAGGGTATAAAGCCGAAAATATTGCTGTCATTTTGCCAAATGAGCAACGAGCAGAAATGCTTCGCAATTTTGATGATAAATCAAATCTCAATTTTGCGATGGGTGAACCTTATGTAAAAAGTATGATTTATATCAAACTAAATGCTACAATCAAAGCTATAGAATATAAATCGCAAGAAAATTATCATAGACTTGAGAGGATAGGGGATGAACTCTATCTTCCTTTACTGGCATTATTGCAAAATGATGCTGCTGATTTAGTTGAGTTTTTAGAAAGTGTAAAAACTTTTATCTCATCTAAACGCGAACTGAAAGTTTTTGAAGAAGAACTTTATAAATATTCACATCTACTGCACTCTTTAACTGAGATGAGTAAAAAATCACTAATGAGTATATTTATGTCTCGTTTAGCTGCTAGAAGTCTTGATGATGTTCGTGGTGGTAAAGTAACTGTTATGGGTGTTCTTGAAACTCGTTCGGTCACTTTTGATGGTGTAATAATCATAGATTTCAATGATAAGCATGTTCCAAAACGCAGTGATAAAGATATGTTTTTAAATACTCAGATAAGAGAAAATGCGAAGCTTCCAACAATGAGTGATAGAGAAAATTTACAAAAGCATTACTATGAAGTCTTAATGCAAAATGCACAAGAAGTGGCAATAGCATATGTGGATTCAAGTGAGAGTAATGAATCCCGATTTTTGAAGCAACTCGGCATAAAAGTGACGAAGCATTATAATGAAGAAGATTATGCTGCCTTACTCTTTACAGCAAAGGAAGAAGTACAAGTAAGAGAAGAGACGATAGTGGAAGAGTATAGTTTTAAAGATATCAAACTCTCTGCAACACGGCTTAAAACATTTTTAACATGTAAAAGAAAGTATTATTACAACTATGTTGCACATATAAAAGCTCATGTGATTCCTAAGGATATGCCACAAGAGTATGAGATAGGAAACAGCGTGCATCTCGCGTTGAAAGAACTCTATACAAAACAAACTAGTTACGATGATGTTGCACTCCTTGCAAAAGATTTACACAAAGAACTAGATAAGCAAAAGGGTGATAGTGAATTAGAAAGTTACCTTATAGCAATGCAGAAAAAAAGAATGGAGAGCTTTTGCGAAAATGAAGTAGAACGATTTTCACAAGGATGGAGTGTTTTATACTGTGAAGAGAGTATGAGCATAAAGTTTGCTGGGATGACCCTTGTTGGACAGATAGATAGGATAGATAAAAGAGAAAACGAGATAGCAGTACTTGACTATAAAACAGGAAGTTATACTTTATATACCAAAAATAGTTTTACAGATGCTAAAGATTTTCAGTTAGAGTTTTATTATCTTTTAGCAGGGGGACTTGGCAATGTCAGTTGTGGATTTTATGACCTTAAAGCATCAAAAATTATTCCAGAGAGTTTTTTAGAGGAAAAATTGGCAATTTTGGAGTCAAATATCAAAGACCTTTTGACTATAGAGGAAGTAAACTTTGAAAAGTGTGAGGACACAAAACCTTGTCAGTTTTGTGAGTACTCACTAATGTGTGGCAGATAGTCTATCTTAGGACAATTTTAACAACAAAAGCACCGCGTAAATCATGCATTTTGTAGTTGATAGCTTTGTCTTGAGGATAGTGAAACTTTATATCTTTGTAGGCTTCTGGATCTCGCGTTGTAGCATCACCATGACAGGCTAAACAAACACCCTTATTAATAAAAATCGGCTTATATACTTTATAGGTATTGGCATAGATTTTTTTGACAAGTAGCTGTGGTAATTTTTTGCCTGTATCAAATTCTTTTTGCATTTGTTCAAGAACTTCTCGTTCATCTGATTTTGGTGAGTTATCATTGTTTCTGTACTTTAAAGATGTTCTATGTACTCGAGTCTCTCTTGCAAAACTTGTATTAATCTCATGTGTTATTGACTGTGCCTGTGTTGAACAAAAATTTGCAGCTTGAAGGGGACCACCTTTTTTTAAGTTGGCTTTGAGTGGTTTTTGCAGATGTTTTTGCAGTTTTAAGATAGCATCTTGTGCTTCTTGTTTAATCTCAGCAGTTGTTGCCCCACTTAAAAGGCTTGTTGCAAATAAGAGTGCTGGAAGTATCATTTTGTTCACGGATTTTTCCTTTGGTGAATTTGCTATGATTGTAGCTCAGAAGAAATATAATGTCAAATTATCTCTTCTTATAAAAGTCCTAAAAGAGATATGAAAAGTACAGGAGGTGTTATAACAAGTCCTACCTTCATATACTCTCCCCAGCCAATTTTTACACCCTTTTGTGCTAGAACATGTAACCAAAGAAGAGTTGCTAGTGAACCTATGGGTGTCATTTTAGGCCCTAAGTTTGAACCTAAGATATTTGCATATACAAGTGCTTCATTCCCAACATATCCTACTTTATCTATCGCTATATCCATTATCATAATGGTTGGCATGTTGTTCATGATAGAACTTATAATAGCAGAAAGAAAACCTGTTCCTATGATGGCTATAACACTTCCTTGCATTTGTAATTGTTCAATCCAAGAGGCAAGGATGTCCGTTAATCCTGCATTTTTAAGTCCATAAACTACAACATAGAGTCCTATACTAAACCACACTACCTGCCAAGGTGCATTTTTGATAGTTGCAAGTGGTTTTACTGCCTTAAAATAGTTTGCGATTGCTAAAAAAACTAAAGCACCACCGAGCGCAAAAACAGAGATAGGAAGTTGATAGACATCCCCTATAAAGTATCCGCCCATAAGAAGTGCTAAAAAGAACCAAGAGAGTTTAAACATAGTTTTGTTTTTTATAACACTTGAGGCATCTGGCAGTGTAGAGACATCTACTTGGAGTGGTATATCTTTTCTAAAATAGATAAAAAGTACCACTATTGACGCGAGAATAGAGAGGAGATTAGGTAAAAACATGTTTTTCATATACTCCATAAACCCTATGTCAAAATAGCCTGCTGTCACTATGTTTGTTAGGTTTGAAATGACGAGTGGATTTGAAGCACTATCGCCTATAAAACCACCTGCCATTAAAAAGGCAAAGATTGCAAGAGGTTTCATCTTTAAGTATTTCATCTTTGCTAAAAGAATAGGTGTGAGTATAAGTGCTGCTCCATCATTTGCAAAAAAAGCTGCAACGACTGCTCCAAGAAGTAAGATGTAGATAAAAAGTTTTTTTCCACTGCCTCCACTTAGTTTTGCCATTTTAATCGCCGCCCATTCAAAAAAGCCTATTTCATCGAGA
>Ga0256826_1000275_pt1 | contig 29691 bp, 23 predicted proteins | sample CV79metaG_FD_185975 | JGI IMG/M metagenome (GOLD analysis project Ga0256826, IMG submission 185975) | Hydrothermal vent microbial communities from East Pacific Rise, Pacific Ocean - CV79 | ecosystem: Environmental > Aquatic > Marine > Hydrothermal vents | place: Pacific Ocean: East Pacific Rise...
TTTTATGGCAAAACGCCATAAAAATCCTTTATGGAACATTTTTGGCTATACTTCTTTTAAATTTATATATATGGAATTATTAATTTGAAAGATGCTCTTTTTATCGTTATTTTTGGTGTTTTAATTTACCTTGGATTTTCAACACTGTTTGGGGATAGTGAACTTATGGGTAGTTATGGTGCAGTGTTTGCATCTTATAACCATACTTACTTTGGATACATATCTTTTATTTATCTTTTTGCTCTTCTTACACCTCTATACTTTTTTTATAAAAATACAAATTTTGGTTTTAGAAAAGCAGAGTTATCTATGGCATCTTTTCTATCTCTATTCTCCTTACTTATAGCACAAGGTTTACTTGTAGAAAATGATTTTAGAGGAAAATTTGGTGCAGATTTTGTAGATTTTCTTAGCCCATATATAGGGGTCTTTGGATTATGGGTGTTTTGGTTTATTATAACACTAGTATCTATTGTTATTGTTTTAGATAAAAGTACATCTGAGATTTTAAATAGCATATATAGTTTTATCACTGAAAAGAGTAAATCCTTACTATTAAAAAAAGAGACTATTTTATATGAAGACTCTTTATCTCAATCGCAAGTAAAAAAAGATACAGCTTTTCTAACACAAGAAATAGAAGAAGTTGCTGAAGATGTAGAGATTATACAAGAAGAGGCTGTGGAACTAGAAAAACCGGCACTAATAAGAAGAAAAAAAGCTCCGTCAGTAGAAATCTCTGAAGAAAATGAAATAGTAACTACAGAAAAAGAGAAAAAAACTAAAAATATTTTAGACATAGCTGAAGAAGTAAAAGAGAATAAAAATACTATAGTAGTAGAAGAGTTAGAAGAGAATGCAAAACTTTTAGCATCAATGGAAAAAGGTAAAGTAGAAAAACCTAAAAACTTCACTCTCCCTTCTGTAAACTTTTTACAAAAACCAGAAGCTACAAAAAAGAGTTTAGATGAGAGCGAACTTGATGATAAAATACGTTATCTAATTGAAAAACTAGCACACTTTAAGATTGATGGTGATGTTGTACGAACTTATGCTGGACCTGTTGTCTCAACATTTGAGTTTAAACCTGCTGCAAATGTAAAAGTAAGTAAAATTTTAAACCTACAAGATGATTTAGCAATGGCACTCTCAGCGGAGACTATCCGTATTCAAGCTCCTATTCCAGGAAAAGATGTAGTCGGTATTGAAATTCCCAATGAAGTGGTTGACACTATCTATCTAAGAGAAATTTTAGATGATAAGATTTTTAAAGATTCATCATCTCCTTTAACTATTGTTTTAGGAAAAGATATTGTCGGTAAGCCTTTTGTTACTGACTTGAAAAAGCTTCCACATTTACTTATTGCAGGAACAACAGGAAGTGGAAAAAGTGTTGGTATAAATGCTATGATACTTTCACTTCTATATAAAAACTCACCCGATCAACTTCGTCTGTTAATGATAGATCCTAAAATGTTAGAGTTTTCTATCTACAACGATATTCCTCATCTCCTAACACCAGTTATAACAAAACCAAAACAAGCTATTGCTGCTTTAAATAACATGGTAGCGGAAATGGAACGCCGTTATGAGTTAATGGCAGAGTCAAGAACAAAAAATATTGAAAACTATAATGAAAAAGTTAAAAAAGAGGGTGGAGAGCATTTTCCTTATATTGTAGTAATTATTGATGAGTTAGCAGACCTTATGATGACTAGTGGCAAAGATGTTGAGATAAGTATTGCAAGACTTGCACAAAAGTCTCGTGCTTGTGGTATTCACCTTATAGTAGCTACTCAGCGTCCATCAGTTGATGTTGTGACTGGTCTTATTAAAGCTAATCTTCCTTCTCGTATTTCTTACAGAGTAGGGCAGAAAGTAGACTCTAAAATTATATTAGACCAGATGGGGGCAGAGTCACTACTTGGACGTGGAGATTTACTTTTCACTCCTCCTGGTTCTCCTGCTCTTGTTCGTCTACATGCTCCATGGGCTACAGAAGAAGAGATAGAAAATATTACAGATTTTATCCGCTCTCAGCGAGAACCTGATTACGATAAAAGTTTTTTACTTGAGGAGAGTGTCGATTCTAAGGCATCTGAAGGTCGAGATTCTTATGAAGAGTTAGATGAACTTTATGAAGATGCTAAGAATGTTATCTTAAATGACAAAAAAACATCTATCTCTTATCTTCAAAGAAGACTGCAAATAGGGTATAATCGTTCTGCAAGAATTATAGAACAGTTAGAGAATGAAGGTGTTTTATCTTCTCCTAATGCTAAAGGTATGAGAGAGATACTGTAGTGGCTACTCCTACATTTATTTTTACATCTTTTGGTTCTTCTTTTAAAGTTGTAGTAGAAAATTTAGAAAAACTTTCTGTAGAACAGATTCAAAGTATTGAACTATTTGTCCAAAACCGCAAAGGTATTTTTGATTTTACTAATTATACTTTTAGTATTCAAAAAAGAATAGACTTTTTTGAGTTTGAGAAACTAGTAGAGAGTACTAATTTAAAAGCTCACTGTATTTTAAAAGAACTAGCAAAAAAAAAAGAGTACCGTGTTGGTTTTGGCCAGTATAAAGGTATGTTTTATAGTGAACTCCCGGACTCTTACCTTATATGGTTAAAATCAAACTATATAGGAAGTGATAAAAAACATATAGAGAGTGAAATAAAAAAGCGAAGACTTTAAGTGTTACAAATAATCACATATTAACCCTCTCCTTGAATCTTAGTGTTTACATAAGTAACACTCATAAAAAATCATTACTTATCTTTGATATAATTAACAAAATTTTACTTATACAGGAATAACTATGGCATTTATCCAAGATTATAAAGCACATATTGCAGAGCGTGAAACACTTGGTGTTCCACCATTACCACTTACAGCTGAACAAACAGCAGAAGTTATTGAGCTTATTAAAGCAGATTGCAGCGATGAGTTATTAGACTTATTACAAAATCGTGTACCACCTGGTGTTGATGATGCAGCTTATGTTAAAGCAGCCTTTTTAAATGATGTAGCAGCTGGAAACACTACTGTTGCAGCTATTTCTGCTGATAAAGCAGTTTCTATGTTAGGTATGATGCTTGGTGGTTACAATGTTAAGCCAATGATTGATGCACTTTCATCTTCAGATGCAGCAGTTGTTGATGCAGCGGTTGACGCACTTAGTAAAACTTTACTTGTTTATGATGCATTTAATGATGTTGAAGAATTACATAGAGCAGGAAATGCAGCAGCTACTAAAGTTATGACTTCATGGGCAAATGCTGAATGGTTTACTTCTAAACCAGAGCTTGCTGAAAAAATCACTATTACAGTTTACAAAGTAGAGGGTGAGACAAATACAGATGATTTATCTCCAGCATCTGAAGCATTTACTCGTTCAGATATTCCTTTACATGCAAACTCTTTACTCGTTAATACTAAAGATACTCCACTTCAAGATATCGCTAAACTTAAAGAGTTAGGTAACACTATCGCTTATGTTGGTGATGTTGTTGGTACTGGTTCTTCTCGTAAATCAGGTATTAACTCTGTTCAGTGGCACATGGGTGTAGATATTCCAGGTGTTCCTAACAAGCGTACTGGTGGTGTTGTTCTTGGTGGAATCATCGCTCCAATTTTCTTTGCAACGAGTGAAGATTCAGGTGCACTACCACTAGAACTAGACGTTTCTGATATGAATACTGGTGATGTTGTTGATATTTACCCATTTAAAGGTGAAGCTCACAAAGAAGGTAAATGTATATCAACTTTCAAACTAAACCCTAACACTCTTCCTGATGAAGTTCGTGCTGGTGGTCGTATTCCACTTATTATTGGTCGTGGTTTAACTTCTAAAGCTCGTGGTGTTTTAGGTATGGATGCTTCTGATATGTTCCTAGTAGCTGAGCAACCAGCTGACAACGGTAAAGGTTTTACTCTTGCTCAGAAAATGGTTGGTAAGGCATCTGGTATAGCTGGTGCTCGTCCTGGTATGTATGTAGAGCCCCAAATGAGTACTGTTGGTTCTCAAGATACTACTGGTCCTATGACTCGTGATGAGATTAAAGAGCTTGCAGCACTTGGTTTCAATGCTGACTTAGTTATGCAGTCTTTCTGTCACACAGCGGCATACCCAAAACCGTCTGATGTTATTATGCACCATAAACTTCCAGACTTTATCTCTAACCGTTCAGGTGTTGCTCTTCGTCCTGGTGATGGAGTTATTCACTCTTGGTTAAATAGAATGGTTCTTCCAGATACTGTTGGTACTGGTGCGGATTCTCATACACGTTTCCCACTTGGTATCTCTTTTCCTGGTGGATCTGGAATTGTTGCATTTGCTGGTGTTACTGGTTCTATGCCTTTAACTATGCCTGAGTCTGTTCTTGTTAAGTTTACAGGTGAAATGCAACCAGGTATCACTCTTCGTGACCTTGTAAATGCTATTCCTTATGTTGCTATTCAAAAAGGTCTTTTAACAGTACCTAAGAAGAACAAGGTAAATGTATTTGCTGGTCGTATTATGGAAATCGAAGGATTACCTAATCTTAAAGCAGAACAAGCATTTGAGCTTTCTGATGCATCTGCTGAGCGTTCTGCTGCTGCATGTACAGTTCTTTTAGATACTGCTCCAATTGAAGAGTATTTAAAATCAAATGTAGTTCTTTTAGAGTCTATGATTAAAGATGGTTACGAAGATTCTCGTACTATCCAACGTCGTGTTGATAAAATGAAAACTTGGTTAGCTAACCCTTCATTAATGCAACCAGATGCTAATGCAGACTATGCAGAAACTATTGAAATCAATATGAGTGAAATTACAGAGCCAATCCTTTGTTGTCCAAATGATCCAGATAACGTTAAACTTCTTTCTGAAGTTGCTGGTACTGAACTTCACGAAGTATTCTTAGGTTCTTGTATGACAAACATCGGTCACTATAGAGCAGCTGGTGAAGTAATGAGAGGCGAGTCTAAGGTAGCTGTTGAGAAGTTTTGGATTGTTCCACCAACTAGAATGGATGAGCAACAACTAATCAATGAAGGTTACTACGAAGTTTATAAAGCTATTGAAGCTCACACAGAAGTTCCTGGTTGTTCTTTATGTATGGGTAACCAAGCTTCTGCTCGTGTTGGTTCTACTGTTTTCTCAACATCAACTCGTAACTTTGATAACCGTTTAGGTAAAGGTACTCAAGTTTATCTTGGTTCTGCAGAGCTTGCTGCTGTATGTGCTAAACTTGGTCGCATTCCAACACCTAAAGAGTATATGGACATTGTTCCAGCTAAGATAGCTGGTAAAGAAGCTGATATTTATAAATATCTTAACTTTAACGAAATTAAAGGTTACCACTTAGAAGAGCGTTCAGCTGCTGAGGGTACTTACGGAGTAACTGTTAAACCAGTCTAATTCTTTTTCAACATTTCTATTTGAGTCAGGATTCTCCTGACTCATTTCCTCCTCTATCACAAAAATGTCACATATTTCTAAATTAATGCTACAATAGGTAAAACTTATACTATATAGGATTATTTATGGCAGAATTAAAAGATTTATTTGTCTCTACTAAGCAGCTTAGACTCTTATATATAGATGAGAACCAAGACTTTTTAACAACAATTACAAATGCATTAAAAAAAGTTTTTGCTCAAGTTGATGATGCAAATGATGCGACAATAGGACTTGACTATCTTAAGCTTAACAATTACGATATAGTTATTGTAGATGATAAATCTCATATCATGGATATAGAATCACTCATAAAAAATATTAGAGTACACAATAATTTTCAAGAGATAATTGTTACATCACAAAGTAAATCAAAAAGTGAAATCTTAGCTCTTTATAATTTAGATATCTCGTCATTACTTATTAAGCCTTTTAAAACAGCAAACTTTTTAGACAAAATCCTTCATATATCTGAAAAGCTTAATCACACTCGTACTTATATGAGTAGTGAAGTCGAAAAAATTAATGCTGACTTACTTTATGAGAGAAAGAGACTTGGGCGTTTAATGGTAAAAGAAAAAACTTTACTAAAACAAATAGATACATATAAAGATAGTGTCCACATCAATAAATATATTTATGAACTAACTAAGTTACCAAGTAGGTTTGCTCTTCAAGAAGCACTTGATGGTACATTACAAGCCCTTATCTATATTAACATTGATCACTTCGAGTTTGTTAATACTACATATGGTATGGGCAAGGCAAATAAACTTTTAAAAGAAACAGCTTCTAAGCTTAACCTTTATCTTCCTAAGAATGCTATGCTTTATCATATCACAGCAGATGAATTCGTAATACTGCTTAATGATCCTTCACAAGATCAATCAAAACTCCTTACTACCCAGATTGCTTCACTATTTAAAGAATCCCCAATTGAGTTTGATGGTCATACACACTTTATAGTATTTTCTATGGGTGTAGATGAGGGTAAAGGTAAAAAACTCTTTATAAATGCTAAAGCAGCATCAAAAGAAGCAAGGAATTTTGGTGGAAATCAAATTGTTGAGTTTAATATTCATTCTGAATACATGAAAGATCAACGAGAGTCACTGTATTGGGTTGGAGTTTTACAGAAAGCTTTTGATGATGATAAAATATTTATATACTATCAACCAATAATAGACAATAAGACACAGATAATTAAACATTATGAAGTTTTATGTAGGCTAATGGACGATAAAAATGAACTTATTGATGCTGATAAGTTCATACATAGTGCTAAGCAAGTAGGACTAATCACACAGATAACAAAAACTGTAATTGATAAAACATTTAAGCTTTTTAAAAACAATGATTATAACTTTTCTATAAATATAAGTATGAATGATTTACATGAAAACTATCTAGTGAAGTTTTTAGAGTATAAGTGTGATAAGTACAACATACTACCTGCAAGAGTACACTTAGAGATAGTTGAAGATATTATAGCAAGTACAACAAATTCTTTAGATGAACAGATAGTAAGACTTAAAAACTCTGGATTTCATGTAATAGTGGATGACTTTGGTACAGATAAGTCAGCTTACAGTCGTATGTTTGATTTAAAAGCTGAGTATATCAAAATAGATGGGTCATTTATTAAAAAGCTTGCAGGAGATAAAGCACATCAATTAATAGTTAAGAGTATAATTGATTTTGCTAAAAAAAGTAAGATAAAAACTATTGCAGAGCATGTGGAGACTCAAGAAGTCTATGATATAGTCAAAGAGCTAGGTGTAGATTATTCCCAAGGTTACTTTATAGGAAAGCCTTCTCTTAATCTCGGATAATATCAAAGTCTAATGGTATTATCGCTGTAAAAATAGATGGATCAAGTTTTTTGTTTTGTACTTGGTTTGTAAATGTAATAACTATACTATTTTCAAGTTCATCTAAATAGCTAATCGAACTTATTTTCTTTCCATTGAGTTGAATTGTGTACTTTATTTCATTAAAACTAGCTATATAAACATTAGGTTTGATTTTTTTTGCACTTTTTATAATTTTAAAAAAATCAAAATCTCCATGAATATTTCTAATTAAAACTTGTTCAATATCATACTCAATTATAGTCACTCTACGATCTTTTATAATAATCTCTTTTTTAGCCGGAAATGTGTAACTCCACAACATGCTTTGTGGCCTAGTAGCAGACATAGTGCCTTTGTACTCCAAAGTGTTACCTTTATCATTTGTTAGGGTTTGGATGAAATTGGCTTTAAAAGAGTCAAGGTTTATTTCATTAGAATAAGCGAAAGTTGCAGTTAGTAATAGTAGTAAAATATATTTCAATATGTATCCTTTTGTGTATAGAAATTATAGCAAAATTTTGATTTATACTTTTTCTTAGAATAAATGTGATAAAATGAAGCAATTTCAATTTTACTATATAGTTTACTATATAGTGATATATATAAGGTTGCAGATGCTAGTAGCATTAATGGGGAAGGTCTTTGGAACATCAAATGACCGAGAATTAAAGAAATATAACAGAAGAGTTAAAGAGATAAGTAAACTTGAAGCTAAATATGAAGCTTTAAATGATGATGAACTACAAGCTGCATTTGCTGAACTAAAGTTAAGTATACAAAATGATGAAAAAACTTTAGATGATATTTTAGTTGATTCATTTGCCATCACAAGAGAAGCTTCAAAACGTACTCTTGGTATGAGACACTTTGATGTTCAAATAATAGGTGGAATGGCACTTCATGAAGGACGTATTGCAGAAATGAAAACAGGTGAGGGTAAAACACTTGTCGCTACACTCGCAATTGTTCTTAATGCTATGGCCGGTAAAGGTGTACATTTAGTAACAGTAAATGATTACCTTGCCTCTCGTGATGCATCAGAAATGTCTCCTCTTTATAACTTTTTAGGATTTAGTGTTGGGACTATTTTAGAAACAACAAATGATCCACAAGAGAAAAAAGCAGCATATGAAGCTGATATAACTTATGGTACTAATAATGAGTTCGGATTTGATTACTTAAGAGATAACATGAGTTATTCGCGTGAGCAGATGGCACAAACAAAACATAACTTTGTAATTGTTGATGAAGTTGATTCTATCTTAATTGATGAAGCTAGAACACCACTTATTATCTCTGGTCCTACAAATAGGAATATGCAAGACTATGTAAAAGCAAATACAATAGCAAATACATTAGTAAAAGATGAACACTTTACTGTTGATGAGAAAGATAAAGTTATTCTTATTACAGAAGAAGGTACTACAAAAGCAGAAGAATTATTTGAAGTGGAAAACCTTTATAGTGCTGAGAATGCTTCACTTTCACATATCTTAGATCAGGCATTAAAATCTAACTATCTTTTTGAGATAGATGTAGACTATGTTGTTCGTGATGGGGAAGTGATGATTGTTGATGAGTTTACTGGTCGTATAAGTGAAGGAAGACGTTTTTCTGAAGGTCTTCACCAAGCACTTGAAGCAAAAGAAGCTGTTGAAATCAAAGAAGAAACACAGACACTAGCAGATATTACATTTCAAAATTATTTTAGAATGTACGATAAGTTGGCCGGTATGACAGGTACTGCTGAGACTGAAGCTACAGAGTTTGCGCAGATATATAACTTAGACGTTGTATCTATCCCAACAAACATTCCTATTGCAAGAGAGGACTTAAATGATCTTATCTACAAAACAGAAGTGGAAAAATTTGATGCTGTAATAAATACAATTAAAAAACTCAGTAAAACAGGACAACCTATCCTTATTGGTACTGCCTCTATTGAAAAATCAGAAGCATTGCATATGGTTCTTAAAAAAGAGAAAATTGCACATACTGTACTAAACGCTAAAAACCATGAGCATGAAGGTGAGATTATTAAATCTGCTGGTTCTAAGGGTGCTGTTACAATCGCTACTAATATGGCTGGTCGTGGTGTTGATATTAAAATAAATGATGAAGTTAGAGAACTTGGTGGTCTTTACATCCTTGGAACAGAACGTCATGAAAATCGTCGTATTGATAATCAACTCCGTGGGCGTTCAGGTCGTCAAGGTGATGCTGGATATACTCAGTTTTATCTTTCATTAGAGGATAATCTTTTACGTATATTTGGTTCGGATAAAATCAAATCAATCATGGAAAGACTTGGTGTTGAAGATGGCGAATACATAGAATCTAAAATGGTTACTCGTGCAGTCGAAAAAGCTCAGAAAAAAGTTGAAAATATGCACTATGAAGGGCGTAAGCAGATTGTTGAGTATGATGATGTTGCAAATGAGCAGAGAAAGATAGTTTATAAGTTTAGAAATCAACTTCTTAGTCAAGAGTATGATATTTCAGCAAAAATTGATGAGATACGAGAAGAGTATGTAACTGAACTTTTAGAGTTGTCAGATATCTTTGATGGTGGAGAGAGAGAAGACTTCAATCTGACTAAGCTTACAGAGCTTTTTATCGAAAAAGTCAACTTTAAATTTCAAGAGGATGACTTTAAAGATTTAGAATATTCTGAACTTCTAGAGTTTTTAATACTACAGCTAAAATTAAATTATGATGAAAAGATGAGTGTTTTAGAAGAAAAAGTGCGTGTAGATATAGAAAAAGAGTTCTATTTGAAAGAACTTGACAATGCATGGAGAGATCATCTTTATGAAATGGACACTATGAAAACAGGTATTAGACTTCGTGCTTATAACCAAAAAGATCCGTTAGTAGAGTATAAAAAAGAGAGTTTTAATCTTTTTGGTGAGTTAATCCGTGAAATTAAATTTAATACTATTAGAACACTTCAAATTATTCAATTTAAAGTTGAGTCTGCAGAAGAAGAAGCAGCCGCTATTGCAGAAAAACTCGCCCTTGAGCAACGCATGCAAGAATCAAGAATGCAATTAAATCATTCAGAAAATGAGGAAATATTAGAGAAAAAAATAGCAAGAAATGATCCTTGTCCGTGTGGTAGTGGTAAAAAATATAAGCAATGCTGTGGCAAAAGTGGACCTAAAAAAGGTGTTTTTGCTTCTTGAAAACATCTATAGTTCCATATTTAGTAAAAAGATTTTTACGTTTTGATAAAGAGCAACCCTTTATCTTTCTCTCAGCACTTTTGGCTTTTTTAGGAATCACTTTAGGTGTCATGGTTCTTTTAATTGCCATGGCTCTCATGAATGGTTTTGATAAAGAGTTTAAAAAACAACTTACAATTATGAACTACCCTTTAACAATCGTCCCTAAGTTTTATGGTGGTGTTAATGAAAATCTTCTTATTGATCTCGAATCTAAATTTCCTTCTTTACACTTTAGTCCTTATGTTCAATCATCTGTTATGGTCAGAAGCGGTTCAAATCTTGAAGGTGGATACCTTTTTGGTGTAAACTTTAAAGATGAAGCAAATGTTAATAGTGTTTTACAAAAGGCTATTAAAGGGCATACTTTCAAAAAATTTGATGTTTTAATTGGTAAGAGTCTTAAACAAGAGTTTAATCTTTTTACAGATGATAAGCTTATGTATATTTTTACAAGTGTTGAACCTGGTGGTCTCTCTATTACACCAAAAATAAAGCGTTTTAAAATAAGATCAGTATTTGACTCTGGCCTTTCTGCTTATGATAAAGCATATAGTTATACAAGTATAGAAGCACTTCAGACACTTATGCATATACCTAGTAATATGTATGATGGTATTCACGTATATTCTCAAACACCTCATGAAGATATAGTGAAAATAAAAGCAATGCTTCCTATTAGTACAACTGTAAAAGGGTGGTGGGAAGATAACTTGAACTTTTTTGCAGCATTAGAGATGGAAAAAGCATCACTCTTTATTGTTCTTATGTTGATTATACTTATCGCATCAATAAACATCATTTCTTCACTTCTTATGACTGTTATGAATAGAAGAGGGGAGATAGCACTTCTATTATCTCTAGGAGCTACTACAAGCGAAATAAAGAAGGTATTTCTATATCTCGGTATCATTATTGGTATTGGAGGGATTTTAGCTGGTTTAGTATTGGGTTTAGGTGGTATATGGATACTTGGAACATTTGACATCATCTCTCTTCCTAAAGATGTATATCCTACATCAACTCTTCCTCTTGATTTAAGTATGAGAGACTTTAGTTTGATTATTATAGGTGCATTTGGTATTGTAGTTGCATCTTCTTACTATCCTGCAAAAAAAGCTAGTGAAGTAGATATTCTTACTGTTCTTAGAAACGAATAAGATAAGTAAAGATACAAATAGCTACTTGCTTTTATTTGTGTCTTTACTCAGTGCATCCTCAATTAGCTTATATGGAAGCTTAAGTGTTCTTGTGATGATGTTTATCGGAGCTACTATTATGTTTGTCGCAATATGTGACTTAATTATAGGCTCATCAAAACTACCTGTTATACTAAGTGTAGTGGAAACGGTATCTCCATCAAGAAGGATATATCCAACTACTGGTATTTTAGAAACACCACTTCCCAAGTCAGTTTTTAGATTTAACATTAAATCAATATCTTCTTTATTTAAATCAATATTACCTTTACCGATAATATCCATCTCCTTAGAACTTAAATATATATCAGTCAAATCAAAAATATTATTTTTAGCGGAAAAGTTAATATATGCTTTATTAGCAAAGAGACCATCTTTATTGTATCCAGGAAGTTGAAAAGTAACTAATGAAGGTACAGTATTTACAAAGGCTAAAATATTATTGAGTGCTTTGTAGTCTTTGATAATACTCTCATTAATATACATAACACCATCATATTCATTCACCTTTCCAGATAATGAAAAATCCATTGTTCCACCAATAAATTTTGAGAGATAGAGCAGTTCAGTCATAAATGTATCATTGAAGTTTTTACCGTAAAGATGAAAATCATCACCCTCTAATCTCAATCCGGACACGCCATCGTCATACTTTAATTGAGAAGAAAGAATACTATTAAAGTACTGTAAATTAATAGTATCATAAAGAACTTTTCTATTTTCGGAGACATATAAATATGAGTCTGTAGCATTTAAAAGGATTTTCAAAGAGTCGTCACTCTTTTGAGCACTACTTTTAACATCTTTTATTAAGCGCAAAAGCTCAAATATGTTTAATGCACAGCTTTTCATATTGATTGATAGTGAGTCTTTATATTGAGCCTTAAAGTCATCATTTATTGTAAGTGTGACTTTTTCCTTATATATCTTACCTTTTAGTTTGTATATATTAGTTGGCTCATCTTCTTTAAGTAGTATTTTGTATGGGTACTTAATATTTGAAATAAACTGAATATGCTTATCAGTTTTATTTCTAAAGAGTGTAAAATCACCTTCATCAATAAAGTATGATTTTAAAAGTGCTGATTTCTTAGCAATACGTCCAAGAGAGTTTATCTTTAAACGCCAACCGCTATCTTGTGAGGAAAAGTATGCACCTAGCTCTTTTGAATGAGCCTTTATTGTGTCATTTTCGAATTTAACTGAGAGAAGAATTTTATTATTCTTATATACGGTTTTATTTGTACTAGGGTTCACTAAAGTAAACTTATTGAGACTTATGTGTGATTTTTTAGTTTTTTTATCATACTTTGCATAAAGTTGGGTAGATATGTATTTTCCTATCTCTATATCTGTATGTTTGATTTTTGCATATTCATCGTCAATTTCTATATATAAATTACTGAGTCTATATTTTGTTCCACTAAGACTAAGAAAAACATCGTCTTTGGCTTTTATGGTTGTTTTTCCATCATAAAGTATGTCTAGTAGAGTATTTGATTGCATAGCCTTAATACCATCATAAGCAAAACTCAACATATCAACTTCTAAATGGGTTGACATATCTTTAAGATGTATCTTTCCGGAGGTAAAGGCTGTAGCTATGTTTTGTACTTCAACAAAAGTTGTAGGGATTTCGACTGTTAATTTATTAAGATCAAAAGGTAGGGTGAGCTCATCTACTTTTATTATACGGTTACTATATTTCCATTTTGACTCTGTAACATGAATATAGTCACCATCAGGAGATATATTATAGCTGGCAACTTGAGGTATATTGTTTGAATTAAGTGTTACACCTTGTAAATTTACATCAGTTAATCTAAAGTCTATTTTTCCTTTTTTATCAGATGCATTGTATGTAACATCTACATTCGCTTTGGCTATATCTTTATATTTGGCTCTCATATCTTTTATTGAGATATCAAAGTTATTAAGCTTAATCCTTGCATCATATATATCGATATTTAAACCTATATAGTCAAAGTTGGCTTTTTTTGTAAAAAAGTCTCCTTGTGCATCAATAGATATATTTCTCAAGCCTACTTTGATGGTTAAGTTTGTCTCTACATTTCCACTGTGCTGAAGAAATGGAAGTTTAACCTTATAAGTGTCCAATATATGTAACATATCTTTATTAAGTATTCCATCGAAAAGAAGCTTAAGCGTTAAAAGCTCTTCTTTTTTTGTGAAATCTACCTTTAACCAACTCTCTCCTAGGTACATACCATATGAATATGCTTTTTTTGGATAGATATATAAAATACCACCGGAGAATTCAAGTAGAGTTGTTTGTGCATGAATTTTGTCTAGGTCTTTATTGTATGTGTAGTGAAGCTTATTTACAACAGCTTTTATTTTGATATTTTTATATGCTTGATCTATCTTATCAAAATCTATATAACCATAAGCACTCAGAACCTCAAGATCTCGCATTTCAATTGCCTCATAAGCCCAAAAGATAACAGCCTTTGGAAGGTGAGCTAATGCTATAAGATTTTTTATACTTTTTATAGGCTTGTTACTTTTGAGGTTATATATAAGTTTATCAGGTTGTGTAGTAAGATAAAGTGTTAAGTCTGCTTCCCCTGCAACTTTTAGATCTAGTTTCGTATATAACTTAACACTCTTTGTATTAAAGTAGATATTTCCCTTTATTGATATATCTCTCTTTAAGTCAAGTAGCTTTTTAATATTTAAATGTAAAATATTTTTGCTAGATGATATATTAGCATTTAGATTCAAGTTTTTTGAAGTTGCAAATATAAAACCCTTCTCACCATTTTTGTATTTAAAAGAGGCGTTTATATCATTTATCTTGATATTTTCAATAATAATTGAGTTGAACCAATGTGTAGTGTATGAAAGAGCATTAAGCTGTCTACTTATCTGTTTATACTCTATGGGTGCATCACCTGAAGAGTTAGACTCTGTGATTACTATCTCTTTTAAAGATACATCTATCTTTTCATTCCATTTTATGTATAATTGCTTAATATGAAGATTGGAGATATTTATCTCATTGATAAAAAGACCATTTTGAAGAGTGATAAATACTATTGAGAGCATAGAGAAAATGAAAATAAAAAAACTAACAATACTAAAGTATGTTTTAGAGATCATATTGATTATAACAGTATCGTTCATGTACTACCTAAATAAGCCAATTGTAACACCTAGAGTTATCTATATACAACAAGGTACTATAAATCAAATTATAGCACAAATGCAAGTAAATAATTATGATCTTAATAAACTTGATTCTCTAGTACTACGTCTTATGGGCTCACCTCAAAGTGGATGGATAAATATGACAACTAGAATAAACTCAAAAGCAGATTTTTTATATAAACTTACAACGGCAAAAGCAGCTCTACAAAATGTAACACTCATTCCTGGAGAGACTACCTATATATTTCTTAGACAATTGGCAAAAAACCTTCACTTAAATATAAATGAGCTCGAAAAAGAGTTTAAAAAACAGTCACCAATCAAAGAGGGAGTTTTTGTTCCAGACACATATAAAATGCCAATTGGAATAACAGAAAAGAGACTTGTTCAATTGCTACTAAAAGTATCACTTTTTAAAATGAAAGAGCTTTCAATGAAGATATTTGGAACATATAATAATAAAAAATGGTTCCACTATATTGCAATCGCTTCTATAATACAAAAAGAATCTGCAAATATTTTAGAAATGCCAATAGTAAGTTCAGTTATATACAATAGACTACACAAGGGGATGAAATTGCAGATGGACGGTACATTAAACTATGGTAAATACTCACATGTGAGGGTTACACCAAAAAGAATTAGATATGATAAATCCATTTATAATACATATATATACAAAGGTGTACCTTTACTACCTGTTTGTAATGTGAGTTTTGAGGCAGTAAAAGCGGCTATATTTCCAGCTAAAACTAACTATCTTTACTTTATGAAGAATAAAAGTAACACTCATGATTTTTCATGTAACTATTCTACACACATAGTCAATGTAAGACGTGCTACTAAATGAAACAAATTATAAATTAAACTAAATATATATAAAAGCAGACCGAATATTTCTCATCTTGTGATAAAATCAGAGTGTAAATTCCATGAAGTATATACTATCATGAGAAAAAATATTCACAAGGACACTATATGTCAAAAATCATTTGGTCTAAAATCGACGAAGCTCCGGCTTTAGCAACTTACTCTTTATTACCTATCGTTAACGCTTTCACGAAAGCTGCAGGTGTTGATGTTGTAACTAGTGATATTTCACTAGCAGGACGTGTTCTTTCAGCTATGGGTCTTGCTGAAGATGAACTTTCTAAACTTGGTGAAGTTGTACTTCAAGCTGATGGTAACATCATCAAGCTTCCAAACATTTCTGCTTCTGTTGGTCAGCTTAAAGAGTGTATTTCTGAGCTTCAAGGCCAAGGTCATAAAATTCCTGACTATCCTGAGAATCCAGCTAATGACGCTGAAAAAACTACACAAGCAAAATATTCAGCTTGTTTAGGCTCAGCTGTTAATCCTGTTCTTCGTGAAGGTAACTCAGACAGACGTGCAGCAGTAGCTGTTAAAAAGTTTGCTCAAAATAATCCTCATCGTCTAAAAGCCTTTTCTGAAAGTTCTAAGTCTTATGTTGCACACATGGCTTGCGATGGAGATTTTCAAGGAAATGAGAAATCAATTACTATGACAAGTGCTCAAAAAGTAACTATTGCTTTAAACGGTAACACTTTAGCTACTATTGATGCTCTTGATAAAGAGGTTTTAGATGGTACATATATGTCAGTTTCAAAACTAAAGACATTTATTGCTAAAACTATTGAAGATGCTAAGAAAAATGGTGTTTTATGGTCTATTCACCTTAAAGCAACAATGATGAAAATTTCTGATCCTATTATGTTTGGTCATGCATTTACAGTTTTCTTCGCTCCAGTATTTGAAAAATATGCAGATACTTTCGCAGCATTAAAAGTTAACCCTAACCAAGGTATGTCAGATTTAGAGATCAAAATCGCTGGTCATGCCGAGGAAGCAGAAATCAAAGCAGCATTCCAAGCAATAGTAGAGTCTGATAACCCAGAAATCGCAATGGTTGATTCTGACAAAGGTACTACAAACTTCAATGCATCAAATGATGTAATTATTGATGCTTCTATGCCAGTTGTTGTACGTGAAGGTGGTAAGCAGTGGAACCGTAAAGGTGATGCAGTAGAATGTGTTGCTGTTATTCCTGACTCAACTTACGGAATGTTTCACGAAGAGATGGTAGCAGACTGTGTTAAAAATGGTCAATACGATGTAACAACTATGGGATCAATGGCTAACGTTGGTCTTATGGCTCAAAAAGCTGAAGAGTATGGTTCTCACCCAACTACATTTGAACTTGAAGAAGCTGGAAAAGTTACTGTAACTAGTGAAGATGGTACAGAATTAATGTCATTTGATTGTGAAAAAGGTGATATTTGGAGAATGTCTCGTGCGAAAGATGTTCCTATTAAAGATTGGATTCGTTTAGCAGTTGAACGTGGTCAAATTGAAAAAGTTCCTGTTATCTTCTGGTTAGACGAAGATAGAGCTCATGATGCGCAGATGATTAAAAAAGCAAAAACTTACCTTGCTGATTTAAATACTGATGGTCTTGATATTCAATTTATGAATGTTACAAACGCTACTAGATTTACAAATGCTCGTGTTCGTAAAGGTGAAAATACTATCGCTGTAACTGGAAATGTTTTACGTGACCACTTGACAGATATGTACCCAATCCTCGAGCTTGGAACATCTGCAAAAATGCTTTCTATCGTTCCTTTATTAGCTGGTGGTGGTCTTTATGAAACTGGTGCTGGTGGTTCTGCTCCTAAGCATGTTGATCAATTCCTAAAAGAGGGTCACCTTCGTTGGGATTCACTCGGTGAATTTTTAGCACTTGCTGAGTCTTTAAGATTTTTAGGCATTAAAAATTCTGATTCAAAACTTTCTGCATTAACAGCTGCATTAGATGTTGCAAATGATGGTTACTTAGGTAATAACAAAGCACCTTCTCGTAAAGCTGGAGAACCAGATAATAAAGCTTCTCACTTTTTTGTAGCTCAATACTGGGCAAAAGCACTTTCAGAAGGAAATAATGCAGAATTAGCTGCTAAGTTTGCTCCTGTTGCTGCTGCTCTTACTGAGAATGAAGCAAAAATTATTGAAGAGTTACTTTCAGTTGAAGGAAAAGCTCAAGACATAGGTGGTTACTATAACCCAGATGAAGCAAAAGCAGAAGCAGCAATGCGTCCATCTGCAACTTTAAACGCAATTATTGACGCTATTTAGTTAGAGTCCTTGCACTACACTTTTAATACCTGCAATTAAACGCAGGTATTAGATAACTTTTCGTTTTTAGCTAAAAATGTCACTTAGCTAAAAATCAAAAGTTAGAAAAATTAACTCAAAGGTATTTATATGGCAAGTAAAGTAACAGTCATTGGAACGGGTAATTTTGGATCAACAGTAGCATTTATACTAGCTATGCGTGGATCATGTCATGAAGTTATTCTTCGTGGTAGAAATATCGATGTAGCGAAGGGTAAAGCTCTTGATATGTCTCAAGCTGCAAACGCTGCACGTGAGCATACTATTGTAAGAGCTGCTGAAGGTCCAGAGGACATGGCAAACAGTGAAATAGTTGTTATAACTGCAGGTGCTCCTAGAACACCTGGTATGAGTAGAGATGATTTACTTGTTAAAAATGCAGAGATTGTAAAAACATATTCATTAGAGATTAAAGAGCATGCTCCAAATGCTATCGTAGTTGTTGTTAGTAATCCTCTTGATGTTATGACTTATGTAGCTCTAAAATATACTGGTTTTCCAAGGGAGAGAGTTCTTGGTATGGCTGGAATACTTGATGCTGCACGTATGGCACACTTTATTTATGAAAAGCTAGGCTACGGAGCAGGGCAGATTCGTGCTACTGTAATGGGGGGTCATGGTGATACTATGGTACCTCTTCCTAAGTTTACAACTGTTGCTGGTGTACCTATTGATGACTTACTTGACTCTGAAGAGATTGGTGAAATAGTTAAAAAGACTAGAAATGGTGGTGCTCAAATTGTCAACCTTTTAGGTGATGGTTCAGCGTACTATGCTCCTGCAAAATCAACTGCTGTAATGGTTGATGCAATACTTAAAGACACGAAACAGATTCACTCATGTGCTGTTATGCTACAAGATGATTATGGTTACTCCAATATGGTTAGTGGTGTTCCTGTTATGATTGGTGCTGGTGGTGCAGAGCAAGTCATAGAAATGACACTTAAAACACTTCAAAAAACTAGATTTAAAAATTCTGTTGCTTCAGTTCAAGAGATGGTGGATGCTCTTTATGGTAATGGTTTTTTTAATGATTTAAAAGAGAAAAAAAATAATGAAAAGTAGAAAAGTTGGTATAGTTGGAGCTGGTGCAGTTGGTGCAACTGCAGCATATACACTAGCGATGATGGGAACTTGTCATGAGATTATTCTTTTTGATATTGCAGAGGGTGTAGCTAAGGGTAAGGCTATTGACATGGCTCAAGCCTCTTATTACTCAGCTCAAGGTACGATTATCACTGCGGCAGAAAACCCAAGTGATATTAAGAATTGTGATATTGTTGTTATTACTGCCGGTGTACCTCGTAAGGGTGATATGACTAGAGCTGATTTACTTATGATAAATGCCAAAATCACTAAACAAGTCGTTGAAAATATTAAAGAGAATTCTCCTGATGCAATCATAATCTGTGTATCTAATCCATTAGATGTTATGACTTATGTTACAAAACAAATTACAGGTTGGGATTCAAATCGTATTATCGGTTTAGCTGGTGCACTTGATGGTTCACGTATGGCTTATCAGATTCAAAAACTTACAGGTTATGCAGCAAACCAAACAGGAAGTCTTGTTATAGGTGACCATGGTGAGAACATGATTCCTCTTCCTCAAAAAATCTCTGTCGGAGATATTCCACTTACTGAATTAGTCTCTAAAAAAGACATGGAAGGTATTATTGAACGTACTAAGTTTGGTGGAGCTGAGATAGTTAAACATCTTGGTACATCAGGTTATTATGGGCCAGGGCGTGCTATTGCACATATGGTTGAAGCAATATTAAATGATTCTAAAGCAATTGTATCTTGCTGTACTATTTTAGATGGTGAGTATGGATATAAAGATGTTGCAGTTGGTGTTCCTATTGTTTTGGGTGCCAATGGTGTAGAAAAGATTATTGAGTTAGAGTTAGATAAAGAAACGCAAGAAAAATTCGCACTTTCAGTAAACTCTATACAAGATGGTATTAATATATTGAAAGAAAATAACTTTTTTTAAGGAGAATAAATGAGTACAAGAATTGAAAAAGACACAATGGGTGAAATTAAAGTACCAGTAGATGCTTATTGGGCTGCGCAGACACAGAGAAGTATTCAAAACTTTGCTATTGGTGAAGAGACTATGCCGTATGAAATTACTAGAGGATTTGCTTATCTTAAGAAAGCAGTTGCCCTTGTAAATGCAGACTTAGGTAAACTTGATTCTAAAAAAGCCAATGCAATTGCTCAAGCTGCTGATGATATGTTGGCGGGTAAATTAGATGGCAATTATCCTCTAGTTGTATGGCAAACAGGTTCAGGTACTCAGTCTAACATGAACAACAATGAAGTTCTTGCAAATCGTGCTACTGAGATTCTTGGTGGTGACTTTAGAACTGAAAAACTTATTCATCCAAATGATGATGTTAATAAATCTCAATCTTCAAATGACACTTACCCAACTGCACTCCATGTTGCAGCTGTAATTTCTATGGAAACTCGTGTTTTACCAGCAATCGCAAAACTAAAAGCAACTCTTGCCGCTAAATCTGCTAAGTTTGAGTCTGTTGTTAAAATTGGTCGTACACACCTTCAAGATGCTACTCCTATTACTCTTGGTCAAGAGATTAGTGGTTGGGTTGAGATGTTAAATAAGTGTGAAAAAATGGCTAATGATTCTCTTGAAGCAGTTCGTGAACTTGCTCTTGGTGGAACAGCTGTTGGAACAGGACTAAACGCTCATCCAGAACTAGGAAGACGTGTAGCTGAAAAACTAAGTGAATTAACTGGTCATGATTTTATCACAGCACCAAATAAGTTTCATGCATTAACTTCTCATGATGCTCTTGTTTATTCACATGGAGCACTTAAAGCACTTGCTGCAGATATGATGAAAATTGCAAATGATGTAAGATGGTTGGCTTCTGGTCCACGTTGTGGAATTGGTGAAATTGAGATTCCTGCAAATGAGCCAGGTTCTTCAATCATGCCAGGAAAAGTAAATCCTACTCAAGCTGAAGCAGTAACTATGGTTACATGTCAGGTATTTGGTAATGATGTAGCAATCTCAATGGGTGCTTCACAAGGTAACTTTGAGCTAAATGTGTATAAGCCAGTCATCGCTTATAACTACTTACAGTCTTGTCGTTTACTTGCAGATTCAATTGTTTCATTTAATGATCATTGTGCTGTTGGTCTTGAGCCAGTAGCAGATAAAATTGATCACTTCTTACATAATTCTTTAATGCTGGTTACTGCATTAAACCCTTATGTAGGTTATGACAATGCAGCAAAAATTGCTAAAACAGCACACGCGAACAACTCAACTCTAAAAGAGACAGCAGTTGACTTAGGATTACTTACAGCTGAAGAGTTTGATAAATATGTAATTCCAGAAAATATGATTGCACCTAAGGCTTAAGTCTTTCGTGTCAAACCCAACTTAAAACAAGGAGAATAAATGAATATACATGAATATCAAGCGAAACAGATTTTCAAAAAATATGGCGTACCAACACCTAAAGGTATAATGGTAGAAAGTGTTAAAGATGCAGTAAAAGCAGCAGAGCAATTAGGTGGCCCAGTATGGGTTGTTAAAGCTCAGATACATGCTGGTGGTCGTGGTCTTGGTGGTGGTGTTAAACTTGCTAAGTCTATCGAAGAAGTAGAAACTTTAGCTAATGAAATTCTTGGAATGACTTTAGTTACTCACCAAACAACTGAAGCAGGGAAACTTGTTCAAAAACTCTACATCGAAGATGGTGCAGACATTAAAGACGAACTTTATCTTTCTGTTGTTTTAGACAGAAAATTAGAAATGCCTTTAATTATGGCTTCAACTGAAGGTGGAATGAATATTGAGGATGTTGCAGAAAATACTCCTGAAAAAATCATTACTATCCCTGTTGATCCAGCTATTGGTTTTCAAAGCTTCCACGGACGTGAACTAGCGTTTGGTCTTGGAATCACTGATAAAGAAGAACAAAAAAATATCATTAGATTCGCGTCTAAACTTTTCAAGTTATATATGGAAAATGATGCAGAGATGATTGAAATTAATCCACTTGTTAGAACAGGTAAGGGTGAATTTATTGCACTTGATGGAAAAATGGGCTTTGATAACTCAGCTCTAGGTCGTCAACCAGATGTTGCGGCAATGAGAGATTTAACTGAAGAAGATGCTGATGAAATCGAAGCTGCTAAATATGGTCTATCATATGTAGCACTTGATGGTGAAATTGGCTGTATGGTAAATGGTGCTGGTCTTGCGATGGGTACTATGGATACGATTAACTATATGGGTGGAACTCCAGCTAACTTTTTAGATGTTGGTGGTAGTGCAAACGCTGAAACTGTTGCAAAAGGTTTTGAGATTATTCTTAAAAACCCTAAAGTTAAAGCTATTTTCGTAAATATTTTTGGTGGAATCGTTCGTTGTGATCGTATTGCTAATGGTATTATTGAAGCTACAAAAATTACAGATGTTAATGTTCCTGTTATTGTTCGTCTTGATGGAACAAATGCTCCAGAAGCAGCAGTAATTCTTAAAAATGCAAATATTGCTAACTTAATTGTTGGTGACGATCTAGGTGATGGCGCAGCAAAAGCTGTAAAAGCAGCCGCAGAATTCAAAGGAAAATAATAGATGTCAATTTTAGTAAATAAAGATACAAAAGTAATTGTTCAAGGTTTCACAGGAAAAGAGGGTTCTTTTCATGCTGAGCAATGTATGGATTATGGAACTAAGATCGTTGGTGGTGTTACTCCAAATAAGGGTGGGCAAACTCACCTAGGTAAGCCAGTTTTTAATACAGTTTCAGAGGCTGTTAAAACTACAGGTGCTACTGTTTCTATGATATTTGTTCCACCTGCTTTTGTTGGTGATGCTGTAATGGAAGCTGCTGAAGCTGGAATTGAGCTTGCTGTAATCATTACAGAAGGTGCTCCGGTTAAAGATATGCAAATGGCTAAAGCTCATGCTACTAAGCATGGTATGATGACTATTGGGCCAAACTGTCCTGGTGTTATTACGGCTGAAGAGTGTAAGATAGGTATTATGCCTGGTATGATTTTCAAGAAAGGTAATGTTGGTCTTATTTCTAAGTCTGGTACATTAACTTACGAAGGTGCTAACCAAGTATGTAATGAAGGTTTTGGTATCTCTACAGCTGTAGGTATCGGTGGAGATCCAATTATTGGTCTTTCATATAATCAAATTTTACCAATGTTTGAAGCAGATCCGGAGACAAAATGTATTGTTATGATTGGTGAAATCGGTGGAGATCTTGAAATTCAAGCTGCTAAACTCATCAAAGAGCAAATCACTAAACCAGTTGTTGCTTTTATAGCAGGTCAAACTGCACCTAAAGGTAAAACAATGGGTCATGCCGGAGCAATTGTTTCTGGTTCAGCTGGAACAGCAAAAGAAAAAATGGAAGCACTTGAAGCAGTTGGAGTAACAGTTGTTATTTCTCCTGCGGAAATTGGTGCTGCTGTTACAAAAGCAATGGCAAAACTTAAGGCATAAAGTAATCACTAACCTTGTGCGAGAGTCCTAAATGTAACAGTCGTTGCGTTTAGAGCGCGTTAAGAGCACATTTTAGAATAAACTTATAAAAACTAAGATACTCTTTTTCATCAAAGAGTAATATACAGGTTTAATCTGTATTTTAATAATTAGGAGAAAATATGGCAGCTAGTCCAATGGTAAACCCTGGTGATCAACCAGTATGGGTAAATACAAGTAATTGTAAAGCATGTGATATATGTGTTTCAGTATGTCCTTCAGGTGTTCTTGGAATGAGATATGAGTCAACATCAACTCTTGGTGCAATGATTTCTATTGATAATCCAGAAGCTTGTATTGGATGTAATGAGTGTGAACTTACATGTCCGGATTTCGCAATTTATGTTGCTGATAAACAAGAATACAAAGCAGCAGGTTTTAGCTTTGCTAAACTTACTGATGATGCTAAAGAGCGTCAAGCGGCGATAGTTGCAAACAATTATATGTCACTTAGTGAACAAGGAGTTAAATAATGGCGACTAGAGAAGTAATATCTACTGGTAATGAGCTAGCTGCAATTGCAGCAGTTGATGCTGGTTGTAAATTTTTTGGTGGATATCCACTAACACCATCTTCTGAAGTAATGCATGTTATTTCAGACCTTTTACCTGCAAATGGTGGAGTTGCTATTCAAATGGAAGATGAAATTGCTGGTATCTGTTGTGTTATCGGTGCAGCAATGGCCGGTGATCGTGCTTTAACTGCTACATCAGGTCCTGGTGTATCTCTTAAAGCTGAAAACTTGGGTCTTGCTCAAATGGCAGAAGTTCCTTTAGTTCTTGTAAATGTTATGCGTGGTGGTCCATCAACTGGTCTTCCAACTCGTGTATCTCAAGGTGATGTTCTTCAAGCGAAAAACCCATCTCATGGTGATTATAAATCAATCACTTTATGTGCTGGTTCATTAGCTGAGTGTTATACTGAAACAGTAAGAGCATTTAATCTTGCGGATAGATTTATGCAACCAGTTATTGTTTTACTCGATGAGACTATTGGTCACATGCACGGTAAAGCAGATATTCCAACTGTTGAAGAAGTTCAAGCTGGAATTGTTCCACGTAAATCATTTGATGGTCCTGCTGAAGAGTATTTTCCATATGAATGTGAATCTGATCAACCAGCGGTGCTTAACCCAATGTTTGAAGGTTATAGATACCATTTTACAGGTCTTCACCATGATAAAAACGGTTTCCCAACTGAGGAAATTGAAACATGTCGTAAACTTATCCAACGTTTAGAAGATAAGGTTGCAATGCATGAAGATGAAGTTGAGTCTTATGAAGAGTTCATGATGGATGATGCAGATGTTATGTTAATTGCTTATGGTTCAGTTTCACTTGCTGCAAAAGAAACTATTCGTCATCTACGTGCAGAGGGTATTAAAGCTGGTCTGTTTAGACCAATCACTTTATGGCCATCTCCAGCTACAAAGATTAAAGAGTATACAGATAAAATTAAAAATGTTTTAGTTGTAGAGTTAAACATCGGTCAATATCATTCAGAAGTACAACGTGCTGCTGCAAGATTAGATATTGATGGTCTATTTAAAGTAAACGGTAGAGCACTATCTCCACATGAGATTGCTGCAAAAGTTAAGGAGTTATACTAATGGCATTTAATTATGATAAATATTTAAGATTAGAGAAAATGCCAACACTATGGTGTTGGGGTTGTGGTGATGGTGTTATTTTAAAAGCATTCGTTAGAGCAATTGCAAAAATGGGCATCAAGCAAGATGATATTTGTGTGGTTTCAGGAATTGGTTGTTCAGGAAGATTTTCTTCTTATGTTGATTTCAATACTGTTCATACTACTCACGGTCGTACGGTTGCTTATGCTACAGGTATTAAGCTTTCTCGTCCAGATAAATTAGTTGTTTGTGTTGCAGGTGATGGTGATGCACTTGCTATTGGTGGTAACCATACTATTCATGGTTGTAGAAGAAATATTGATATGACTATGATTATTATTAATAACTTTATCTATGGTCTTACAAACTCACAGACTTCTCCAACTACTCCTCAGGGTATGTGGACAGTTTCTCAAAAAGCTGGTAATATTGACCCAACTTTTGATACTTGTGATTTAGCTATTGCTTCGGGTGCTTCTTTTGTAGCACGTGAAACTATGCTTGAGCCAAAAAAACTTGAAAAGATTCTTATTAAAGCGATGCAACACAAAGGTTTCTCAATGATGGAAGTTCTTTCGAACTGTCATATTAACCTTGGTCGTAAAAATAAAATGCTTTCAGCAATGGCTAACCTTGAGTGGATCGATAGCATTACTATTTCTAAAAAGAAATATGATACAATGACTGAAGAAGAGCAATTAAACTTACTCCCACTTGGTGTTCTTAAGCAAGATTTAGAAGTTCGTGAGTATTGTGATATGTACAAAGACATTCAAGATGTTCATCAAGGTAAACGTGGCAAAATCACTCAAGATGACTTTGTTAAGAAAATATAAGGATATTAAGAATGAGCGATACTAAAACATTAATGAGATTTACCGGTGTTGGTGGTCAAGGTGTTCTTCTTGCTGGTGAGATTTTTGCTGCTGCAAAGATTAAAACTGGTGGACATGGTCTTAAAACTGCTACATATACATCACAAGTTCGTGGTGGACCAACTGTTGTTGATATTCAGCTTGATGATGAAGAGATTTACTACCCATATGCAAATGATGGTGAAATCGACTTTATGCTTTCAGTTGCACAGATGAGTTATGTACTTTTTAAAGATGCTGTGAAGCCTGGTGGAACAATTGTTGTTGATCCAAATCTTGTGCATCCAACTGATGAAGATAGAAAAACATGGAATATTCATGAGATTCCTATTATTACAATCGCAAAAGAAGAGGTTGGTAATGTAATTACTCAATCTGTTGTTGCTCTTGCAATCGCTAATACTATGATGAATGCTATTGATAAGCAAGTGTTAATTGACACAATGCTTTCAAAAGTACCTAAAAAAGTTCACGAAGTAAATAAAGTTGCTTATGAACTAGGTGAGAAATATGCTAAAGAAGCTATGGCTTAATTAGTTCTATTTTAAGGATAACCTGTAATGGGTTATCCTTTTTTTTAACCTTTAGATAGATATTAATTAATATCTAAAGTCTCCTAACCCTTTAATACCAATTCATTTTCATTATTGTACTTTTATGCTTTCCCAAAAAAAATCTACATGTTTTTCAAATTGAGTCGACAGTGAATTTGTGGATAATGAGTCAAAACGCATAAGGGTTACTTGTAGGCGTATATAGAATAGGGTAGAGAGATATTCATAGGATATCATCATTGGGTCACTAGATCTTATTAAAGAGTTCTGCATCATTATAAAAAAGCCTTCAGATAGTAACTTTATATTTTTTTCATGGAACTCTACTTTAAACTGTTCTCTTAAATCTTGATTTTGCATAAGTTCGATCATCAATAGTCGAAACATATTTTCGTTCTTTTTATCAAAAGTCAGCATTTTATATTGCATAGTAAATTTTTGTAAAAAAGGTTTTCCCCTCAGGGCTAATTCTTGTATTTCTTGACTAGAAATAGTGAAAGGTGAAGAAAAAATACCCTTAGCTACTTCAAGAAATATTTCTTCTTTGTTTTTATAGTGATTATATATTGCACTTTCTCTTATTCCTACTTCTTTGGCAATTTTTCTTACACTTGCACCCTTGTATCCGAACTCAGAGAATAGGGCAGTTGATACTTTTAAGATTTTTTCTTTTGTTCCACTTCTTTTATGAACTATCGCTGTTTCAGGCATAATTGGCTCCTTTTGTACTATATGAACAGTTGTTAATAATATTCTAAGTATATATGAACACTTGTTAATTTTAACTTATACAATAAGAACACTTGTTCATACCTAATTAAGATATAATGAACAAGTGTTCTTATTGTAAAAAAAGCTATTTAAAGGATACTTTGAGTAAAATTCCATAGGTACAAGAGATAGTTACTTGAAGTGATTCAAGAGGAAAGTCCGAGCTGCTGTAAGACAGTGTTCCATTTAACAAATGGCCGTAGTAATACGAGGGAAAGTGCAACAGAAATATTACTTCCATATCTAATATGGTAAAGGTGAAAAGGTGTGTGTAAGAGACCACCAGTCTCTATAGCGATATAGAGAGCTTGAAAACCCAACATGGCAGCAAGAAACAGATGGTCAGCGTCTTACAATGCTATTGTTTCGCTAGAGGCACAATGTAAAGTGTGCAGTAGATTAATAACTATTAAAACAAAACTCGGCTTATTTTGTACCTAAACAGACAAGGCGACAATCATGAAATTTTTTTTTATAACTTCAATATTACTATTAAGTGCATGTTCAATGCCTCATATAGAACAAGACAATCACAAACTCTCAATTATTATGCATGACAAAAGTATTATTCATGGAGTAGGTAAGCTTATTTATGAGAATAGGGTGAACTTGAACAATCTAAATATTGAGCAACAAGTCTACCTTATGAATAATAATTCCGTGTTGACATATGAAGATGCTCGTGTAGCTACATCATATGTTTATAGTTATGGGATGAATAAGACTATAGGTCTTATATTTCCTCAGTATCAATACGATATCGTTGAAACAAAAGGCAATATGTACTTTTTTAAACTTTCCAATAAAAATGATGTTCTTTATATGATATTAGAAAATATCAATAAAAAAAGAATAAAAATGGTTTATGGTTTAAATCAAAAAACATTTCAAACAATTTATCAAATGTTAGTTAACGATAAAAAGATTTTAGATACTAGTAGCAAAGATAATCAATCAATATTAGAGGATAAGAGTATATATGTAAAAAGTAGATGGAATAGTAAAAATATTATTCTAGATACGATTATTAGCAAGGTGGGTGGACACTCAAAATTAGGAATGTAATTTTCAAGAGAATTTACATTATGTTAACCAATATATAAATTAAGATAAGAAAATAGGAGATCAAAACCAAATGAATACTAAACAAGAACTAATAGTAGATATACAAAACCTACTTAATAGCCATGAAAATATAAATACTACTACGATTAATCCTGACTTACTTGAATATATGGATGAAAAGACCCTCAAAGACATTATAGGTTCTTTGCTAGATCAAAAAGAGAACTCTACTCAGGTAGATACACAATGGTTAGAACAATTTAAATGCGATAAAAATTAAATAACATTAAACAATACACATATATTTTAACATCACATCCCTGCTCTAATCACGATAAATAGGCGAGTTCGATAATAACAGTTTTATTTGTGTTTCTAATTGTTATATAGTTAACCATTTATATTGTATAATTTCAGAAATAACATAATAGGATTTACAAATGAGTACAATAGATTTAATTCAATTAACAGAACAAACAAAAAAACTTTCAGCAATGGTTGTAGAAGACGAAAAAGTAACAAATGAATTACTTAGTTCTACTTTTAAAAACTTTTTTTCTAAAGTTGATTCTTGTTTTGATGGTGAGTCTGCACTACAGCTTTACCTAGAAAACAAACCGGATGTAGTATTTGTTGATATCATCATGTCAGGTATGGACGGTATTGCCCTTTCTCGTAAGATTCGTGAGATTAACCCTACACAAATCATTATCGTTATCTCTGCTAGCAATGATATTGAAAAGATTTCTGAATCTATTGAAGTTGGTGTAAATAGTTTTATTCAAAAACCAATAGATACTAAAAAAATTATTGAACTTCTTACTGGTGTGGCTGCGATGATTGCTAAAAAGAAAAAGATTGAGACAAAAACTTTCTCTATCTCCCTTCCTTTAGATATTTACGATACAGTTAATGAAAATGCCAAGGCAGAAAGTATTTCTAAAAATGCAGTAATCATTAGAGCATTACGTAGTTTTTATGAGTAACTAAAAATTTGTAGATGACTTTATCTTTTTTTAAGCATAAAGTCTCTATAATTTCGGCTCAACAAAACAAGTTGTAAAAATAAATTAGAGTGGCCCCGTCGTCTAGCGGTTAGGATCCATGGTTTTCATCCATGTCACAGGAGTTCAATTCTCCTCGGGGTCACCACTTCATTTACATTAATCA
>Ga0256826_1000276_pt1 | contig 29598 bp, 28 predicted proteins | sample CV79metaG_FD_185975 | JGI IMG/M metagenome (GOLD analysis project Ga0256826, IMG submission 185975) | Hydrothermal vent microbial communities from East Pacific Rise, Pacific Ocean - CV79 | ecosystem: Environmental > Aquatic > Marine > Hydrothermal vents | place: Pacific Ocean: East Pacific Rise...
CTGCCAATACTTTAAGTATAAGTTAGATATAATGCGATTAATCTGAACGAAACAAAACACACAAGAGTGTTATTATATAATTCTATATTTAGAATTTATCGTGTATTTTATGGAATTTAATAAAAGATTATAAGTAATCTTTTCTCAAACTCCTTTAAATACACCCAATTAGGAATAATTAGTTCCTTTTCAAAATACTTAATCGTCTGTAATGTTATGTCAGTGTAAAAACTAAGGAAACATATATGAAATTCGAAGAATTTAATCTTAAATCAGAGCTTAACCAAGCTATAACAAAAGCAGGTTTTACAGAACCTAGTCCAGTACAAGAACAAGCTATACCAATAGTACTTGATGGTCATGATATTATTGCACAAGCACAAACAGGTACAGGTAAAACAGCAGCATTTGGATTACCAGTATTAAATCAAATGGTATGTAATGGACAAGTGGAAATGCTTGTTGTTGTACCTACAAGAGAACTTGCAATGCAAGTTAGTGATGAACTTTTTAAGTTTGGTAAGTTTTTAAATGTTAAAACAGCAACAGTTTATGGTGGAACATCATATTCAAGACAAATCAAACATGTTGAAAATGCATCAATTATAGTTGCAACTCCAGGTAGATTAATAGATTTATTAAAAAATAATCAAATCAAAATATCTCCAAAATGGGTTGTACTTGATGAAGCAGATGAAATGCTTGATATGGGATTCTTAGATGATATTAAAGATATTTTTAAATATATCCCAGCTGAAAGACAAACATTATTATTCTCAGCTACTATGCCAGCTCCTATTAAAAAACTTGCAGAAACAATTTTAAATTCTCCAAAAATAGTTGCAATTGCTAAAAAAGATATTACAAATACAAATATTACTCAATCATACTATGTAGTTGAAGAATATGAGAGAGATGATGCTCTTATGAGATTGTTTGATTTTAAAAACCCAACAAAATCTATTGTATTTTGTAAAATGAAAAGAGATGTTGATAGATTGGCAACTTACCTTGTATCTCAAGGTTTCTCTGCAAAAGGTCTTCATGGTGATATGGAGCAAAGACAAAGAGAAGAAGTTATTAGATCATTTAAAGCTGATAAAATAGAAGTACTTGTTGCAACAGATGTAGCTGCTCGTGGTCTTGATGTAAAAGATGTTTCACATGTATTTAACTACCAATTACCGTTTGATGCTGAGCCTTACGTGCACAGAATTGGAAGAACAGGTAGAGGTGGAAAATCTGGTGTTGCAGTTTCTATTGTATCTCCTGCTGAATTTAGATCATTGAAAAAAATTCAACAAACAATTGGTGCTCAAATGGAAGCTAAAATTGTACCTACAATTGATGATGTTCAAGATAAAAATCAAGGTGGTTTTATAGCAAGTATAAAAAATGCTAAAATTGATGATAAAGTATGTGATTTAATTGATGGATTAAAAGAAGATTTTGCTCTTTCAACAATTGCTTATAAATTAGCTACTATTTTACTTGACCAAACAAAAGTTGGTGGAAAAAATAAAATAGGTAAATCACAAAAAGATATTGAAATTCTTTTAGATAGAATGAAAAATGACAGAGGTGGAAACCGAGGTGGTGGAAGAAACAGAAGAGGACCAAGAGGTGGTTCTGGTGGTTCATCAAGAGGTGGTAGATCTGGAGGAAGAAGTGATTCAAGAGGTGGTTCTGGTGGTAGATCATCTGGAGGAAGAAGTGATTCAAGAGGTGGTTCTGGTGGTTCATCAAGAGGTGGTAGAAGTGATTCAAGAGGTGGAAGATCTTCTAGATCATAATATTTAAAGGAATTTAGTATGTCAAAAAAAGAAAAGCAATTAGTAAATAATAACTTAGTATATGTACTATCTTTTTTATTAATTATAGTATTATTTGCTGCTATATATGTTTATTCAAATTTTAAATTTATTAAGAATGATGAATTTAAAAATAAATATGAAATAACTAAAATCTTTGAATTTGATGACTTACCAAATTTAGTTAAAAACGAATACCAAAAAAAAGATGAGTGTAAAAACTCTTCTTTTACTCCTAAACAAACTACTATACCTAATGATAGTGGCTTACTAAAAAAAATAAAATTACTTGAAAATACAAATAATAATTTACTACAAAAACTTAATAATCAAAATACTATTCAAGATAAACTTTTACTTTCAAATATAAAAATAAAATCACTTAAAAATGAAAATAATAATTTAAAAATAATAATAAAAAATAATAAAAAACAAAAATTATCAATTCCTAAATCTAATCCACTAATAAAAAGCAAAAAAATTACTACGCAAAAAAATTTAAAATTAAAGTATAAAACACTTATGTGTATTGATATGGATAAATCAAAATATAGTATGACAAAAAAATGTTTTAATGATATACAAAAGTTTGCATTGCAAAATAAAAGTGCTAAATATTTTGAAGTTATGGGAATGATTACAAAAGATGATTTTTCTAAAAAAGATTTTAAAAGTGATATTATTAAAACAGGTTTTGCCACAAAAAGAGCAAGGGTTGTTATTTGGACTTTAAGAGAAGCCTTGGAATTTAAAAGTAAGGTACTTCCTGTAAACTATTATATTACATCTTTGAAAAACCAAAAAGGTACTGTAATAAGAGCTTATTACTAATCTTATGATATATGATATATGTATAATAGGTGCTGGTGCATCTTCATTGATGTGCGCAAGTAATATAGAAAATAAATCTATTTGTATTATAGATACAAACGCTAATATTGGAGCTAAAATAAAGGTTTCAGGTGGTGGAAAATGCAATATTACAAATGAATACCTAAATGAAGATTATTTTTTAGGTGACAATGAATTTATTAAAACTGCTATTGACTCTTTTTCTAATAAAGATTTAATAAAATTTCTTAAAAATAACAATTTAAGTTTTGAATTAAATCCTAAGATTGTAAAAGGTACTTATTTTTGTAAAAGTAGTAATGATGTACTTAGTATGTTTAAAAACTTAACAAAGCATTGTCATTTTGAATTAAATACCAAAGTAAATGATGTGCAATATAATGATAAATATATTATAAAAACAACAAATAAAAAAATAGAAGCAAAAAAACTCATAGTTGCTAGTGGGGGTATGAGCTTTACTAACCTAGGTGCAAGTAGTATAGGGTATGATATAGCAAAACAATTTGGACATACTATCACAAGACTAGATCCAGCACTTGTTGGTTTTACTGTACAAAAAGACCAATTTTGGTTTAAACAATTATCTGGATTATCAATGGATGTAAAAATAAAAGTCGAACAAAAAGAACTTGAAGGTTCATTTTTATTTACACATAAAGGTTGTTCAGGACCAATAATTTTGACTACTTCTTTGTATTGGAAAAAAGGAAAAATATCAATTGATTTTGCTCCTAAAAAAGATTCTTATTTACAAAAAAGATTTAAAAGAGCAATAAAAGATTTAGATATAGATATACATAACTATGAATTTTCACCAGCAGGAAATTTTGGTTTTTCAAAAGCAGAAGTTACTAAAGGTGGTATTTGTACAAATGATATAAATAGTAATATGCAAAGTAAAATACAAAAAGACTTGTATTTTATAGGTGAAGTATTAGATGTAACTGGTGAATTAGGTGGATATAATTTTCAATGGGCATTTAGTTCAGCAATGGCTTGTGCTAGAAGTTTAAATAAAAAAATCTAAAAAATGTGTTTAATTATATCAGGTGTATTTATATATTTATCATATAGTTTTTATATGGAAAATAATATATTAGGGGCATCAATAAATGGTGTTGTAGCAATAGGATTTTTAGTATTACTAATTAGAAATATAATAAAAGCAAAAAAATATATAAAAGATAAAGAGAGTAAAAAGTGAAAATAGCATTTATAGGTGATATAGTAGGGCGACCTGGACGAAAAATTATTAATGATAAATTAAAATTATTGGTAAAAGAACATAATATTGATTGTGTAATTGCAAATGGTGAAAATGCTTCACATGGTTTTGGACTTACTATTAAAAATTGTGATGAATTATTATCTTCAGGGATTAATATAATTACAGGTGGTAATCATACATGGGATAAGAAAAAAGATATGATGGTATTACTTAAAACTCATCCAGTATTAAGACCAGATAATTATCCAGAAGAAATTGAAGGATCAGGACTAAAAATATTAGATATAAATGGGCAAAAACTTGCAATTTTAAATCTTATGGGTTTATTTTGTATGCCACAAGTTTTAAATCCATTTACTCATGCAGTAAAAGTTGTAGATAAACTAATCCAAGATGGAATAAAACATATTTTTGTAGACTTTCATGCAGAAGCAACAGCAGAAAAAAGAATTATGATGCAGTTGTTAAAAGGTAAAGTATCTGCTATTTGTGGAACTCATACTCATATAGGTACAGATGATTTAGAAATAACAAATGGAACATTTTATGTTAGTGATATTGGACTTACTGGATGTAGAGATAACGTAATTGGAATGGATAGTAAAATACCAATGAGAAAAGCACTTACTGGACTAGGCGGTCATTTTGAAGTACCTAATTCATGTAAAACAATTATGCAAATTGCAATTATAGATATTGATGAAAATGGTAAAAGTATTGATGCTTGTAAAATAAAACTTTACAACAATCAAACAAATGTTATATCAGCACCAATTATCAACTAAAACAAAACATATTTTAGATAAAATAATTTTAACTAATTAAAGGATTTATTATATGATTATTATTCCTCAAACAAAAGGTGGAGTTGGTAAAAGTACAGTTGCTATGCAAGTTATCGCTCCGTATCTTTATAAAAAACACGGTAAAAAAATAACTTATATTGAAATAGATGATGAAAATAATGATTCTCAAAGTTTTACAAGAACAGAAATTGTAAATAAAAGAATGCTAAGTACTAATAAAATTCAAGAACTTGATGAACTGATTCTTATGGATGATAATCATGAAATAATAGTTGATGTTGGTGGAAATAAAACTTCATCACTTGTACTTGATGAAATTGCTAAAGTTGGTACATTTGGAAATGTTAAATGGATAGTTCCTATGGGTGATGGTGAGCTTGATGGTAAGAATGCTATAGCAACTATGAAAAAACTAAAAAAAATAGAAACAAATTCACAAGATAATTTAATGTTTGCACTAAATAGAGCAATTAATATTGATGATGATTATTTGCAAGAACAATTTATAAACTTTTTTGGACATAAATATTTAGCAAATAATTCAACAATAACAGATTTTGTTAATGATCCAAAATATTTTGCACTTAAAAATGATAAAGTAATTACAATGAGTAGATATCTTGGTAGTACTGTCTGGGAAATGGCATATAATAATACTGACTTTACTGCAAAAGCAATGCAAGCAAAAGAGTTAGGTGATGTTGAAAGTGCAAGAAAATATTTATTTTTTAGAAGAATACAAACTGAAGCAAAAGATTATGTACTGAATACTTTAAATGGAATTTTCTTTAAACTTGATAAGTTTATTGATATTAAAAAATAAGATTTTATATGAGTGATATGAGTTTTAAACAAGCAAGAGAGATTGCTGAAAGATTAGAATTATCTGAGATTACATTAAAAGCTACACTTTTAAATATTGAAAAAGTAACAAGTGGATTTGATGAATTATTAGATAAACAAGAAGAGATAAATATTCAATCAAGTAAAAAAGATACAAAAATAACAAATTTAAAAATATTAATTGGAATAAATTTAGGCTTTATTATTGGCTTATTAGTTTCAAAATATTTTTTATAAAAGGAAAAAACAAAATATGAGTACAAAACAAGAAGATATAATAACTATGTTTAATAAAATTGCTAAGACATATGATTTAGCAAATAGAATACTAAGTGTTGGTATAGATAAAACATGGAGAAAAAAAGCTTGTAATATGGCATATAATCTTTATAATAAATCACATCTTACTTCAATAGTGGATGTTGCATGTGGTACAGGTGATTTAATGATTGACTGGAAAAAATATGCATCGCAAAATGGAATTGAGATTGATAAAATAGTAGGTGTTGATCCAAGTGTTGGAATGATGGAAGTTGGTAAAACTAAGATATCTGATGGTGTATTTATAGAAGCTGGTGCAGAATCGATGCCATTGGAAGATAGTAGTGCAGATATAATATCTATTTCTTATGGGATTAGAAATGTAGTAAAAAGAAAAGAAGGTATGGCAGAATTTGCAAGAGTACTTAAACCAAATGGATTGATGGTTATACTTGAATTTACAAAAGATGAAAAAACTGGGATACTAAGAACTTTAAAAAAGTTTTATATGAATAATATTATGCCTATAATTGGTGGGATTGTTTCAGGTAGTAGAGATGCTTATACTTATTTACCAACATCAATTGAAGAATTTATCACAAGTGAACAAATGTGTGAAGAACTAAGAGAAGTTGGTCTTGAACCAATATTTGTAAAATCTTATAATCTTGATATGTCAACAACATTTATAGCAAGAAAAATCTCAAAATAATCAATGAGTAGTGCAATTAGTGTTAGTGAATTAAACACTCAAATAAAAGGACTTCTTGAAACTACATTTAGTTCTGTTTATGTTCAAGGTGAGATATCTAATCTTACATATCATAATTCAGGACATATCTACTTTTCTATTAAAGATAAAAATTCAACAATATCATGTGTAATGTTCAGAGGTAATGCAAGTAGATTAAAATTTAGACTTGAAGTTGGTGCAAAGATTATTATAAATGGTAATCTTACAGTGTACACACCACGTGGAAATTATCAATTACTATGTACTACAATAGAACCTTATGGGCAAGGAGCTTTAGCTTTAGCATATGAGCAACTTCGTACAAAGCTACAAATAAAAGGTTATTTTAATAAGGCACTTAAAAAAGATTTACCAAAGTATCCTAAAATAATATATATAATTACATCTTCAACAGGTGCAGCAATAGAAGATATGAAAAAAATATTAGAAAATAGATATCCTTTAGCAAAAATGGTATTACTGCCTACTATTGTTCAAGGAGATAGTGCAAAAGAACAAATTGCATATAATATTAATAAAGCTGATATACTAGCAAAAGAACAATTAGATAGCATAATAATAGTAGGAAGAGGTGGTGGAAGTATTGAGGATTTGTGGGCTTTTAATGAAGAAATAGTTGCAACTGCAATATATGAAGCTACAACACCAATAATAAGTGCAGTGGGGCATGAAAATGATTTTGTAATTAGTGATGAAGTTGCTGATATAAGAGCTAGTACCCCTTCAAATGCTATTGAAATATCAACACCTAATATAAATGACTTAAGACTTTTTGTTGATAATATATACAACGAGTTTCAAAGTAAATATAGATTAATATTAAATAATAAAACAAATGATATAAATAATTTGAAAAAGAATTTTGAACAACATTCTTTTACTGCTAAATTTAACTTTGTACAAGCAAATATTAATCAAATTAAAAATAATTTAAATCAAGTATATAAACATGTTTTAGTTAACAAACAAGAGTATATAAGCTCTTTAGCTAATCAATATGAATATAATAATCCTAAAAATAAAGAAAAAATAGGATATGTTCAAATAAGTAAAAATAATAAATTAGTTGATATGGATTCATTAAAAGTAGATGAATTATTTAATATTGAAAATACAAATTATACATATAATTGTAAAATAATAGCAAAAGAGAAAATATCTTAAGCAAATGCAAGATATAATAATATATATTTTATAAAAAAGGGTAGATAATGTCAATTCAATCGCAACAACAATCATCAACACAAAATGAGTATATGACTTTTATTTTAGGTAAAATGAAATATGCAATAGAACTACCAAAAATAAGAGAAATCTTAACGTATCCAGATATGATTACACCTCTACCTAATACTACAAAATGGGTAAAAGGTCTTATTAACTTAAGAGGTGAGGTTGTACCTATTTTAGATGTAAGAATTAAGTTTAAAACAGGTGAAATAATTTATGATGAAAATACTGCTGTTATTGCAGTTATTACAAATGATAATAGAATGTTAGGAATAGTTGTAGATAAAGTAGATGATGTACAAAATATTGATATAACATCACTTTCACCTGTTGCATCAATGGGTTCTGCAATTCCATCTCAATATCTAAAAGGTTATGTTAGACTTGAAGATAATCAAATGCTTGTTTTAATGGATATCGAAGCTGTAATTGATAAAAACGAATTAGAAAAATAAATAATATCATGTTACAAAAAATTGAAAAATTAAAACAACTAACTCTTCTTTTTGTAGATGATGAAACAGAAATTATTGAAATAATATCTGATACTCTTAAAAAACTTGATGTTAATTTCTTCGTTGCATTTAATGGAGAAGAAGCATTAGAATTTATAAAAACTAAAAAAATTGATTTATTAGTGACAGATATAAATATGCCTGTTATGGATGGAATTAAATTAATAGAGAATGTAAGAAAATATAATAAAGATTTAGATTGTATAATAATGTCTGCATATACAGAAGATAAGTATAAACAACTTGCTGAAGGCTTAGATGTAAAAGAATACATAACAAAGCCATTTGACTTTATAGAGTTTTTAAACGTAGTTGAGACTCTTTAAAACGCAACAAGTTTAGTATTAGTAAAAAGTCCAATTTTACTAATACTGCCTTGTACTAATTTTTCCATAAACTTATCCATTTTATCTTTTTTCTTCCAAACTGCATCTTTAACTTTTGATTCACTTATTAATAATTCTTTTGCTCTAGTTATAGTATTTACTTCATCTATTAGTCCTACTTCTTTTGCTTGAGAAGCTGTAAATATATGAGCATCTGCAAATAAAGTATGGTCTTTTATATCAAGTTTTCTAGCATTTGCAACATCTGTAATAAACATATTATATGTGTCTTTTATAACTTTATTTAGTTCTGCTCTTTCTTTTTTGCTCCAAGCTCTTGTAGGTGTTCCAGCTTCTTTATAAGTTCCAGCTTTTACAGTTTGCATTTTAATACCAATTGTACTTAGTAATTCACTAGCATCATAGCTTTGCATAATTACACCAATACTTCCTACCATTGAACCTGGATTTGCAATAATCTTTTTTGCCCAAATAGCACTATAGTAAGAACCACTAGCAATTGTACCACTTGCATATACAATTACAGGTTTTAAGTTATTTAGTTCTTTTATTGCATATGATATTTCAATACTAGGAGCAACAGCACCACCAGGAGAATTTACTATAAGTAATACCCCTTTTATAGCTTTATTTTGTTTTGCTTTAGTGATTTTGTTGATAATGTCATCTGCATTCATAATCGCACCACTTAAAACTATCTCTTCTAAATTAGCTTGCTTTAATGAGTCTTGCGAAGTATTTGAATATAATGAAATAATAATAATTACAAGCAATGTGGCTTTAAAATTTCTTTGTATAAACCTAATAGGCGCAGTGATTGGTGAAAATAGTATTTTAAGAAATTGCATCTTTTCCCTTTATATATGTTTTTTTAACTCTTTTTGTATGAAGCAAGATATTTTGAATTAGTGTTTGTTCATTATTTATTTTATCTTTTAGTTGAATTGTTATTATATCAGCATCTTTATCTTTTTCTAAAATACCTGTTGTAGTGATACCCAAAGCTTTTGCTCCACCTATTGTTGCCGCTTGAAGTAATTTTTTTGCTAAAATATTTATATCGATATTATTATGCATAAAAAGTGCATTTCTTAGTTCATCAAACATATTTAAAGATATATTAGAACTAAGACCATCTGTGCCAATAGCAAGATTTATTCCATCAATATTTTCTAAATCTAATTTTGTATTATTTAATAATCTATTTGAATTCACGCAGTGAATAATACTTGCATCTAAATTTTTAATCTGTTTTATTTCATCTTTATTTGCCTCAACACAATGAGTAAATGATAAATTATTTTGAGTTTTAAAAATATCTAAAAATTCTCTAGATGAAGTTACAGATACATTTTGACCTAAAAAATCATTAAAAAAGCTTGTAAATTCACCTTTACTATAATTTAACCAGTCATTTTCTGCTTTACTTTCCATATAGTGTGAAGATATTGCAAGATTTTTATCTTTTGCAATTTTAAGTATTTCTCGTATTAAAAAAGGATGAGTAGAATAAGGTGAATGAATAGCAATAGCAGGAGTAAACCTATCATTAGTTGCCATAATTGCAGAGTTAAGTTTTTCTTGAAAATCTAAATATAGAGTATCTATCATATCTGCTTTACTACCTAATGCTTCTGTAAAGTACACTACATTTAATGCACTTTGTATACATGATTGCATATCAAATCCATAAGAAGATATAGCACCTATTGTTGTAGTACCAGTTTTAATCATATTTTTAAGTTCACTATCAATAACTTCTTTTGTTGCATTGCTTATTAAATCTTCTCTATGTTCAATTACAGAAAATAGCCACTTTACAAAGTTACCATAACTAAGAGTAGTTTTATTTGCACTAAATTCTAAATGAACATGTGCATTTATAAGACCTGGCATTATTACAGAGTTTAGACCTTGGTATTGAATATGATCATTGGGATATTTTTTTTGAATATTTTCATTTGTATCAATTTGAATAATTGTTTTATCAAAAACAATTGTAGAGTCTTTATGTATTGTAAACTTATCATCACAAGTTACAATCCAATCAGCACTTAAAAATTCCATAATTTATTAACCTTTTAATTATTGATTATATTTATATTCGGTATTATATCAAAATAAATAATAATAAAAGGTTTTAATATGAAAATAGCAGTAATACAAGGTCCAAATATAAATATGTTAGGTGTTCGAGAACAACACATCTACGGTCCAATGAAAATGGAAGAAATTCATGAGCAATTAAAAGGTGCAGCTAGCCAAAATGGAGTTGAATTAGAGTTTTTTCAATCAAACTTAGAAGGTGAATTAGTAGATAGAGTTCAAGAATGTTTAGGAGAAGTTGATGGTATATTAATAAATCCTGCTGCTTATTCTCATACAAGTATAGCACTAGCCGATGCGCTTAAAGCTGTATCTTTACCAGTAGTTGAAGTACATATTTCAAATATTTATCATAGAGAAGAATTTAGACAAAAATCTATTACTGCAACTGCTAGTACAGGTGTTATTACTGGATTTGGACCATTTGGTTATCATATGGGTCTTATGGCTTTAACACAAATAATATCTGAAATATACCAACAACAACAAGGTAGTGAAGAAGTTGCACAACACGAGCAAGCAGAAGCAAAATAATGAAAATAGTAATAGCATCAGGTAATCAAGGAAAAATAAAAGAGTTTCAAACTCTTTTACCTTCTTTTGATGTTCTTACATTTAAAGAGCTTTTAGGTGATATGGATATTATAGAAGATGGAAGTACATTTCAAGCAAATGCAATAATAAAAGCAAAAACAATACAAGAAAAATTAAAACAAAAATATAAAAATGAAAATTTTTTAGTAATTTCTGATGATAGTGGTATTAGTGTAAAAGAATTAAATTTTGAACCTAATATTTATAGTGCAAGATATGCAGGAATAAATTCAACAGATAAACAAAATAATGAGAAATTAATAAAAAATTTAAAATTAAAAAATCTTGAATCTTCAGATGCATTTTATACGGCTTGTATTGCGATTTCATACAATGATGATATATTTACAACACATGGATGGATGCATGGAAAAGTAATAACTCAAGAAAGAGGAACAAATGGTTTTGGATATGATCCTTTGTTTATTCCACAAGGAAACACAAAAACTTTAGGTGAATTAGAATTTACATATAAAAAAGAATTATCTCACAGAACTAAAGCCTTAGCTTTAGCTATGCTTATTGTAAATAAGATTCTAAATAAATAAACTTTTCAAATAACTTAACAAACTGTAATACTTTTAAATAAAATTAAAATTTTATACTATACTTCAAAAGTATAATAAGTAAATAACTATTAAATAAGCTAATAAGCAATAATTGGATATTATAATACTTATAATTTAGATACGTAAGATGTGATTATGATAGTAGGAATACAAGGTAAGTTAGAAAAAAAAGAACCAACACTTTTACATATAAATGTAAATGGTCTTATATATGAAGTATTTGTTTCAATAAATTGCTCAAGTGCAATAATTAGTGATGATGTGAAGTTACACACAACACAAATAATAAGGGAAGATACAAATACATTATATGGTTTTTTAGATAATAATGAGAAAAAATTATTTGATACAGTTATCAAAATTAATGGAGTAGGTCCTAAAGTAGCACTAGCTATTTGTAGTACATATACACCAACATCATTTGCTCAAATAGTTAGTACTAGTGATGTAGGAAGTCTAAAAAGAGTTCCAGGAATTGGTCCTAAGGGTGCAAGTAGAATACTAGTAGAACTTAGTGGATTTGTAGTTGATGGTAATAGTGATGATGGTGGTATAAACTCTTGTGCAAGTGATGCTGTTCTTGCATTAGAATCTCTAGGGTTTAAAAAAGATGCTATTAATAAAGCTCTAAATGGTTGTAGTAGTACTACAACTTCAGATCTTGTAAAAGAAGCATTGAGAAGATTGAATAAATAAGGAAAAAAATGAGTAAAACAATAGCAATAGTATTTGGTGCAAAAAGTTATGAACATGAGATAAGTATAGTTTCATCTATATCTATGAAAAAAGTTTTAAATAATAAATTAGAATTTATATTTATAGATAAGCATAGAGAATTTTATTTAATTTCAAGTGATAAAATAAATTCAAAAATTTTTAGTAGTGGTGAATACAAAAAATTTGATAAGCTAAATATTGTACAAAATGGTTTTACTAAAAAAGGTTTATTTGGTGATAAATTTGTAGAATTTGATGTAGTTCTTAATCTTACTCATGGTGGAGATGGAGAAGATGGTGTATTAGCATCACTATTTGAGTTTTTCAATATCCCATTTATAGGTCCTAGAAATGAAGCATGTGTAGTATCTATGGATAAATTTATTACTAAAAGTTATGCATTAAATTGCAATGTTAAAACACTTCCTTGTCAATATGCAACACAAGATAAAATTGATGAGTTAAAGATTCAAGAATATCCAGTAATTGTTAAGCCTACTAAGTTAGGAAGTAGCATAGGTGTATCTATAGTAAAAAGTGAAAAAGAACTTGCATATGCACTAGATACAGCATTGGAATATGATGATTCTTTAATTGTTGAGTCATTTATATCAGGTGTAAAAGAATACAACCTTGCAGGATGTAAAATAAACGGAAAGTTTAATTTTTCAATAGTTGAAGAACCTCAAAAAGAAGAGTTTTTAGATTTTGAAAAAAAGTATCTTGATTTTAGTAGAACTGAGCAAGTTTTAAAAGCAAGTATTTCTGAAGAATTAACAGATAAATTAAAAAGAAATTTTATAAATGTTTATAACAATACTTTTGAAGGTTCACTAATAAGATGTGACTTTTTTGTAGTAGATGATGAAGTTTATTTAAATGAAATTAACTCAATTCCAGGATCAATGGCAAATTATTTATTTGATGATTTTAACTCAATAATAAATAATCTAAGTAACAGCTTACCAAAAAAGAAAAATATAGATGTAACATATGAATATGTAAATACTATTCAAAAAGCAAAAGGTAAATAACCTAAAGGATTATTATGGCAAAAGGTAAAAAAACTACAATACGAAGTATCAAAAAAATATCAGATGATGTTGTAGAGATAAATGATAAACAATATTTAGTATTAGATGACATATCAAAAATAAATATACAAGAAGCTACTTCTATGAAAATAACATCAAATGGAAATAGAATAATTAGATTTGATAATTCAAAACAAACAGTAGCATTAGATGTAAAAAGAGATATACAAGTAATAAAAGTTATATTTGCAGATATGCATAGAGCATCAAGATTTAAAAAAGTACAGGATAGTAGTTTTATTTCTGATGAAGATAAAGAAGAAATTATTGCAACTGCACCATCTTTTATAAAAGCAAGAGAAATAGTATCAAAATATAGAGATAAAAAAAGTAAACATTATGATAAAAATGATGGGAAAAATCACTTTTATATTACAAGAGAGATAAAAGACTAAAGTTTGTATGAAAACAAAATCTTTACACAAAAATAATATTCATAATAGTTCTTATGACTTTGAACTTTTATGTTCAAATGAAAGCTCTCTAAAAGAGTTTGTATTTGTAAATAGTTACGATAAAAAAACTATTGATTTTTCAAATTCAAAAGCTATAATTGCTTTAAATAAAGCATTATTAAAAACTCATTACAATATATCATATTGGGATATTCCTAGTAATTATTTATGCCCTCCAATACCAGGACGTGCTGATTATATACACTATATAGCTGATTTATTAAAAACAAATAAAAATATTATAGGTCTAGATATTGGAGTTGGAGCAAATTGTATATACCCAATATTGGGAAATAGTATATTCAATTGGAAATTTAAAGCAAGTGATATAAGTGAAGAATCTTTGCAAAATGTACAAATAATAATTAGTAAAAATGAAAACCTAAAAGATTCAATAACAACAATTTTACAAACTCAAAAACATGAAATATTTAATAATATTATAAATCCAAATGATAAATTTGATTTTACTATGTGTAATCCACCTTTTCATAGTTCAGCAAAAGAAGCGCTAAAAGGTACAAATAGAAAAAATAAAAATCTAAATATTAAAGATGATACTTTAAATTTTGGTGGCATGGCAAATGAACTTTGGTGTAAAAATGGTGAAGCAGCTTTTATAAAAAAGATGATAAAACAAAGTATAATATACAAACATAATGTACTATGGTTTACAACATTAGTTTCAAAAAAAGATAACTTAAAAGATATCCAAAAACAATTAAGCAAACTAAAGCCATTTGAAGTTAAGATTGTAGAAATGACACAAGGAAATAAACAAACTAGATTTGTAGCTTGGACTTTTTTAAATGATGAAGAACAAAAGCAATGGTATAAAGGAAAATAATGATAAAAAATATAATTGCATTTGCTCTAAATAGACCAATATTAAATCATATTTTACTTGTATTTATATTTATGCTTAGTGTATTTTCTTATATGAAAATACCAAAAGAGATATTTCCTATTTCATCACTAAATGCAGTGAGTATCAACGGCTCATATATGGGAGCAAGTTCTGATATACTTGATTTATTAGCAGTTGATAAAATTGAAGATGATTTGGCTAATATAAGTGAAATTGATAAAATTTCAACTGTGGTAAAAAGTGGTTCTTTTAGTATAAAAGTTACTATAAAAGATGGTTATGAAGTTAGTGATGTTTTAGATAATATTAAAGATATTGTTAGTTTAGTAAAGCAAGATTTACCATCAGATATGAATGAACCAACAGTAAGTGAAGTGAAAATAGCATTTCCACTTGTAAGTGTTGCTGTTAGTTCTAATAACGATTCAGATGATTTACTTCAAATTGCAAAAGATTTGAAAAAAAGACTTATAACATTAGGTGATTTATCAAATATTACAATTTATGGTGATAGCGATAAGCAATTATTAATAACACTAGATGAATCAAAAATTGATGCATATGGATTAGAAAAAAGTGCAGTAGTTTCTACAATATCTCAATTAAGCTCAATATTCCCAGCTGGGCATATTAAAGATAAATATACGGGTTCTCATTATTATTTATCAAGTACAAATGGTATTAAAGATATACATATATTAGAAAACTCAATATTAAAAATTGCCCAAAAACAAATATATTTAAAAGATATCGCAAAAGTAGAGTATAAATTAAAAGATATAGTTACAATTTCACATTTTAATGCTCATAAAAACATAGCAATAGGGATAAATAAAGGTCGAAGTGGAGATAGTATTGAACTTGTAAAACAAATCAAACTAATACTACAAGATGAACAAAAAAAGTATAATGGTGTAAAACTATCAACATATTTAGATACATCTATTTGGATTAAAAATAGACTAAATACAGTAGTTTCGAATATTGTTTTTGGTGTTATTTTACTTTCTATTGCACTATTGTTTTTTATAAATGCAAGAATTGCATTTGTAGTTGCAGTTGGTATTCCTACATCATTTATGATTGGTCTTATTAGTGCTGAATATTTAGGACATAGCTTAAATATGCTTTCTCTTTTGGGTGCATTGTTGGCTCTTGGAATGTTAGTAGATGAAGCAATTGTAGTTGGTGAGAATATATATAGACACTTAGAAATGGGAAAAAGTAAATATGATGCTGCACTTGATGGTGCATATGAAATGTTTCCAGCTGTATTAACTGCTACTGCTACAACAATCTTTGCATTTTTACCAATACTAATTATGACAGGAGAAACTGGAGTTTTTTTAAAAATATTACCAGTTATGATTTCTGTTCTTATATTATCTTCTTTATTTGAAGCATTTTATTTTTTACCACTTCATGCAATGCATACTTTCAAAGTAAATAAAACAAAAGAAGAAGAGGCAAATATTTGGGATAAATTAAAAGATATATATACTTCACTTTTGGGTTTTTTATTAAAAAGTAAATACATTTCACTTATAATATTAGTGAGTTCTATTATATTTATGACTGTGTTTTTAGCAAAACAATCAAAGTTTGAATTTATGCCAGAGTTTGATACAACTCAAATATATATATCTGGTTCAATGGGTGCAGGACATGATTTAGAACAAACACAACAGCAAGTATATAAACTTGAAAAACTATTATTAGAAAAATTTAAATTAGGTAATGAGATTGATTCGATGACAAGTGTAGCTGGACTTAAACTTGATGGTAAGCAAATAGCACAGCTTCAAGAATTTTATTTTCAAATATTTGTAAATTTAAAAGAAGCAAAACCAACGAATCTTTTTGATATGTTTATAAATCCTATTTTAAGTCCAAAATATGATGCAACAGATATGACACGAACACAAACAGCAAAGCAAATTGCATTGCAAATGAAAGAACTATTAAAAGATGAGATAAATAGTAACACTTACAGTGACTTAAATGTAAAAGTTCCAGGTGCAGGAATAGTTAAAAATGATATAGAAATGGCATTTAGTGGAAATAATAATGAAGTGTTAAATACAATAAGTAAAATCAAAAATGAGTTGTCAAACATAAAAGGTGTAAGCAATATTGCAGATGATATTTTACTTGGTAACTATGATTTAAAATTTACAGTTACTAACTATGGATTAAGTCTAGGATTTAATGAAACAAATATAGTTAATGCATTGAAACCATATTATTTCAAAGCAAGTTTTTCTAAGATGTATGATAATACTGGTATTGTTGATATTGTATTTCAAAGTAAAAATAAAAATATAAAATCTTCACTTGATAGTTTTGAGCTTACAATTCCAAATACTAATAATAAAATAAATATAAATGATGTTGTAGTATTTAAAAAAACAGCAAGTTTAAGTGAAATACTAAAAGAAGATGGAATTAAAATACAAAGTATAACAGCTTCTTTGGATGATATTACTTCTGATGAAGTATATGAAAAGCTTGATAATACTTTAAAAAACTTACCTTTAAATGTAAAAGTAAAGATAAAAGGTGAGCAAGAAGAGAATAAAAAAGTAAAAATGGAAATGGGACAAGCATTTATAATTGCATTAGTTCTTATATTTATATCACTTGTTGTTATGTTTGATTCATTGTTAAAATCATTTCTAATTTTAACTACAATACCACTTTCAATTTTAGGTGTACTAATTGGTCATATTATTATGGGAATGAACTTATCTATGCCTGGAGTTATTGGTATCATTGGATTAGCAGGTGTTATTGTTAATGATGGTATTATTATGATGGATTTTATACAAAAAGCAAAAACAATACAAGAAGTTAAGCAGTTTGCAAAGTTAAGGTTAAGACCAATACTACTTACATCATTTACCACTATATTAGGACTTAGTTCATTGATATTTTTTGCTTCAGGACAAGCTTTGATATTACAACCTATGGCAGTTTCATTAGGTTTTGGTATAATTTGGGCAACTGTATTGAATCTATACTATTTACCAATAGTTTATAGTTCTATATATCTTAGAAAAAATAAAGAATAAAGAGATAGTATGTTTGTAATTATACCTTTGATTATAATAGCTTTTTGTATTACTTATTTAAAGCTTAGTACTGATATCTCAATCTTCTCTTACATAATAGTTTATGGTATAATTGCACTTACTATTATAGGCTCTTATAAGATATATAAAAGTTTTAAAGATGATTTAAAAGTTCAAGATGATAATGCCGTAAAAATGCAAATCAATGAGCTTTTGCAAAAAATTAATATAAGTGAAGATGAAGCAATAAAACATAATTTACAAGAAAAAGTAAATCAATTAAAAAAGGAATTAAAATGAATGAATGTAATAAAAAACTAAAAGAGTTATTAGAAGATGTAGTAATGCCAGATATTGAAGATGCTATTGATGATATTTTTGAAGAAATAGCAACAAATAAAAATGCTTCTGCAAAAGAAGAGGAAGAACTTGAAGAATTTCAAGAAATGAGAAAAGAATTTACACTTATACTTGAAGATATAAATAATGATGAACTTGAGATAGACGAATGTAAAGAACTTCTAAATGAAATAACTGTGATGATTGAAGAAGCTGAAGAAGAATAAGCAAATTTTATAATTTTCATAAATATTACTAATTTTATTATTCTTTTATATTTAATTAGGAGTATAATATTGTATTAAAATTTTAAGGAAATACAATATGTCAAAAAATAAAAAACAAGATAATTCAAATAAAGTTCAAGTTTGGGTTAAAAAAGAAACTATAGAATATGAAAATGAACTTAAAAGACTACAAATTGAGCTTCTAAAATTACAAAATCATATTAAAGACAAAGGTCTTAAAGTATTAATGATTTTTGAGGGTAGGGATGCAGCTGGTAAAGGTGGTACAATAAAACGTATAACTGAACACCTTAACCCTAGGGGTGCTAGAATTGTAGCTTTGGAAAAACCTAGTGATAAAGAAACATCTCAATGGTATTTTCAAAGATATACTACACATCTTCCAAGTGCTGGAGAGATGGTGATATTTGATAGATCATGGTACAACAGAGGTGGAGTTGAACCTGTTATGGGATTTTGTTCACAAGATGAGCATCATGAATTTTTAAGAGAAGTTCCTGAGTTTGAAAAAATGCTTGTAAAATCAGGAACTATACTATTTAAGTTTTATTTTTCTGTATCTAAAAAAGAACAAAGTAGAAGATTCAAAAAAAGAGAAACAGATCCATTAAAACAATATAAACTAAGTCCAGTAGATAAAGAATCTCAAAAATTATGGGATAAGTACACAGTTGCTAAATATTCTATGTTAATGGCTAGTAATACTGAACTTGCACCTTGGACAATTATTAGAAGTGATAATAAAAAACAAGCAAGATTAGAAAGTATCAAACATATACTAAGTAGTATGAATTATAAAAATAAAGCAGATGATAATATATTTAAATCAAATCCAGATATTCTAGTAAGTGGTACTGATGAAATTAATATTATGGAAAAAGAAAACACATTTAAAAGGTCTTAAAAGACTTTTTTAAAGAACAATTTATTAGTTTAAATTGTTCTCATTTTGATGTAATTCTATCTCAAAACAAGCCCCATCTTCTGTATTTAATACATTTAAATACCCTTTATGATGTTCTTCAATCATAATTTTGGACATATATAAACCTATACCTGTTCCATTTTTTTTATCTTTTGTACTAAAATAAGGATCAAATATTTGTCCTAGAATATTTTTTGGTATTCCTCCACCATTATCAGATATCGATATAGTATACTTACTATTGTTATATGATGTTTCTATATGTATTTGTGGATTTAATGTATTGTTTTCTGTAAAAGTATCTTCAGAATTTTTTAGTATATTTAAAATAACTTGCATTATTTCATTTTGATATATCATTATTTTATCATTACTTTTAAAGTTACAACTTATTTGTATACCTTTACTAAGTATAGATTGTTCTACAATTTTTAAGGCTCTATTTATTGGAGTACAAAGAGATATACTTTCTTTTTGTTTATCATGTTTAAAAAAGTTTCTAAAGTCATCTATTGTTTCTGATAAGTTTTGTACATAGCTATGTATATTTTTATGTTTTTTATCTAAAAACAATAGAAATTTCTCTCTATCACTTTGAACCGATAAATCAAATTTACCAATTGATAGTTTAGATTGTATAGCAATAACAGAACTGCTAATAGCACCTAAAGGCTGACGCCATTGATGTGCTATCATATTAATCATTTCACCCATTTGAGCTAGTCTTGATTGTTGTTGAAGCATTTTTTCTTTTATTTGGGTTTGAGTTATTGCTTCTTGTACTTTTATTTCAAGTGTTTTATTTATATTTTCTAATTGAGCTCTTGCTTGTTTTCTTTCATCTATATTTTTCCATACAACATGCAGCATGGGATTATTATCAAGAATAATAGATGTTAAAATAATTTCTGCCCAAAATTCTTCACCACAAGATTTTATATGTTTCCATTCAAAAGTATTTGTTCCATTATTAATAGCATATTTTATCATCTCTTTTGACTTTTCTTCACTACTACTTCCATCAGGTTGGTACTTTGGACTAAGCTGTGATGGTTTTAGGTTTAGAATATCTTTTTTTGTTTTATAGTTTAACATTTTAACTATTTTATGGTTACACTTAACAAATTTACCACTTTTAATATCAATCATCAAAACACCATTTGATGAGTTCTCAAAAACTAAATCATAAAGTTCTTTTTGTTTTTCTAATTGCTTTGTATATTTTTTCATTTCATGATTACGATATATAAAAAATAGAATAATTATAAATACACCAATAAATATTTTATATATTAGTGAATAATCTAGCTCTTTTAGAATCTCTTTTTTGACCCATTTATCATATATTATATTGTGTGTTTCTTTAGGAATTATTGATAATATTTTATTTAAACAACTCAGTAAAATAATATCATCTTTTCTAACTGCAATTCGAAGATTATATTTCATTTTAGTATAACCAGCAATTTGTAAATCATCTAATTTATATTTATTTTTATAATAATCTAATACAGGTAAAGTAGCAATTGTAAAGTATACATCTTCGTTTAGTACTTTTTCAAATGCTTCTTTATATCCTTTTGTCTCCATGATTTCAATTTTTGGATATATATTTTTAAGCTTAGTAATAAGACCTGAGCCACTTTTTCTTGACATTGATTTATGTACTATAGACTCTAGGTTTCGTACAAGAGGTTTGTTATTTTTTGTTATAATAGCTAAGTTATATTTTAAGTATGGCTGTGTAAAGTTTGCAAATTTTTCTCTTTTTGATGTTTTTATAGCTGATGGTAAAATATCACATTTTTTCTCTTTTAAGAATATTTGAGATTCTTTCCAAGAACTAGTTTTGATAAAATTTAATTTAAGGTTTAACTTATTTGCAACTATTTTTAAAGTATCTATTGATATTCCATGGGGTGTTCCATTATTTAAAAACTCAATAGGTTGCCAATTTGGATTTGTACATATATTTATAACTTTTTTATTTTTTATATATTCTTTTTCCTGTGTATTTAATCTAGATGTTTTTTCAATATCAAATATAAAACCTTCTAGTGTTTTATTGTTTTTTATATTATATTCTTTTTGAAATAATTCTTTTTGTTTTTTTAAGAAATTATTATTTATAGAACCTATTTTATATGCAAAAGGCAAAATAAGTTTTTCAATTTTTTGTGCTTCATTTTGCAAGATATCTTTTGAAAAATGAGGAGCATATTTCTTTCTTATGATATTTATTGTTTCATTTTTATGGTTTAATGCATACTCCCATCCCTTAATACTTGCATCTCTAAATGCAGTAGTTCTGTATGGGTATTTTTTTGCTTCTTCTTTAGAAGTAAATAACTCCATAAGTAAACTATATACACCATAGTCACTAGGGTCTAATATATTGTACTTAATACCTTGTGCATCCAATTTATATGGTTGATCTGATATAAAAGCTGCAATTGCATCGATATTTTCTTTTTTAAAATCATCAATATCATAAGTGTGTTTTACAAGGTGAAATGTATTAGTATTGATATTTTTTGTATTGAACATATACTTAAATTTTAAATCAAAATCTTTTTTAGTATCTGCCATAATTGTTTTACCAATTAAGTCTTTTGGTTCTTTTATATTTGGTTTTGTTACAAGTACCATTGCAGAACGCTTAAAAAAACTAGAAAGTAGCTTTAGGTCTTTTCCTTGCATATAAGATAATAATATAGCAGAACTATATATACCGTAATTACTTTTTCCTTTTAAAACAGCATCTTCAATATCTAAACCAAATTGATACTCTTTTAATTGGACATCCAGACCTACATCTTTATAAAAGCCTTTTTCTTTTGCCATAATAAATCCAGCAAATTCAAATTGATATTTCCAATGAAGTTGTAATGATACTTTTTCTAACTTATCTTTTGCAGTTAAATTATTTGATACAATTAATAAAAAAATAATTATATAAAATATTTTTAACATTATGAACTACTAGAATTTGATAACTCAAAAATATTATTAAATTCTTCATGAAGATTTAAAAATATTTCAACAAAATATGGATCAAAACTTATATTTTTTTGTTTTTTTATAATTTTCATTGCTTTTTTGTGAGAGAAGTTATCTTTATAAACACGTTTACTTCTTAAAGCATCATATGCATCTACAATAGCAACAATTCTTGCACATTCTGGAATTTCATTTCCTTTTAATCCACAAGGATATCCCGTACCATCGTATTTTTCATGATGATAAAATGCAATATCAGAAGCAATTTTAAAATAACTATCTTTGCCAAATTCTTTTTTGAAATCTTCATTTGCTTTTAATAGTATTTCTCCTCCTAGTTTTGCATGAGTTTTAATAATTTCAAACTCTTCATAATTTAAAGAACTAGGTTTTTGAAGAATATGCTTAGGAATAACTAATTTTCCAATATCATGTAATAAAGATGAAAAAGCTACTATTTCTTTAGTATTACTATTTTGTGGAGTTGTTGAAATATTATCCATCATAAGTTCAGTATATGCTTCTATTCTTTTTACATGACTACCTGTATCATCATCATAGCTTTCTACCATATTACCTATTGTTTCTACAGAAAGTCTTTGTGTTGCTAAAATCTCTTTTGAAAGATCTTTTACTTGATTATCAAGATGTTCATTTGTAGTATTTAATAGTTCATAATAGCTAGTTAATTTTTTTTGAGCAAAAATATTTTTACATGTTTTATGTAGCATAGATATAAGTTGGTTTGCATCAACTGGTTTAAGAACAAAGTTTGTTATTCCAGATTGAATTAGTTTAATTAATCTTGAAGATTCATTATATGCAGATACGACTATAATCACTTGATTTACATTGATAGATTTTATTTGAGTTATTAGTTGTTCCCCATCCATAATTGGCATATTTATATCTGTAATAATAAGATCATAATAATAACCATGCTTTTTAAAATAGTTATGATATTTTTCTAAAGCATCTTGACCGTTTATTGCAGTATCTAAACACTGAAAATAATCTTCAAGTATTTCGCTTGTGTCTTCTAATAAATTTTTATCATCTTCTATATATAATACAGCTAAATCTTGAGTATATTGTAAAACTTTTTTATAATCCATAAATTGCCCCTTGCTGTTCAATTATTCAATGCCAATATAATTAATTTGTACTGTGGTGATATTCTTCTTTAAATTTAACATATCTTTGAGCATGTGCTAATAAGTTTTGTACTTCATCTTCACTTAGTGTTTTTACAACTTTAGCGGGGCTTCCCATGATAAGTGAATGTGGAGGAAATACTTTATTTGATGTCACTAATGAATGAGCACCTACAATGCTTCCTTCTCCTATAACTGCACCATCAAGAATAGTAGCACTCATACCGATTAAACATCCATTTTCAATTTTACAACCATGAAGCATTACTTTATGACCTATTGTAACATCATCTCCAATTATAGTAGGATTTCCATCACTCATATCTTCTTTTTTGTAATGAGTAACATGAATCATTGATAAGTCTTGAATTGAAGTTCTTTTTCCTATTCTGATTTTATGAACATCACCTCTTATAACAACTCCAAACCAAACAGAGCTATCTTTTCCGATTTTTACATTTCCAACAACATCTGCACTAGGAGCAATCCATGCAGATTTTTTAACTTTTGGAAACCATTTTTTAAATTTTAGTAACATTATTTTCCTTCATTATATGTAAATAGTATATATGATACTAGTTAGTAATATCTAATATAATTGTAAAGTTTGCACCTTTATAGTCTTTATTTTCGTAATTAAATTCTTTATTTTTTACAAAAACTTTACCTTTCATATGTTCAGTTATAAGTTTATATGTCATACTAAGTCCCAATCCTGTACCTTGAGATTTATGTTTTGTAGTGAAATATGGTTCAAATATTTTATTTATTACATCATCACTTATACCGTGAGCAGTATCTTGTATATGAATTTCTACTTTGTTATTATTTAAAATTGAGCTTATAAAAATATATCTATCATTTTGATCAATATTTTCTAAGGCATCTTTTGCATTGTTTATTATGTTTATAATACATTGATTAAGTTCATTTGGATAACCCATAATATTGCAATCTTGAATATCAAATATTATATTAATATTATGTTGTTTTAGTGAAGAAGATACTATGCTTAGAAGATTATTGATATTTGTATTTAAAGAATACTTTTCTTCTAAAGTATCTCCTTTAATAAAGTTTTTAAAATCATCAATAGTTTTTGATAAATATTGAGCATTATTATTAATTGTGTTACATGTGTCTATAAGTTTTTCATCTGTTAGTATTCCAAACTCTTTTTGCATTAGCATACCAGTTGCAGAAGTACTAATAACACTTAGTGGTTGTCTCCATTGATGTGCAATATTTCCAATCATTTCACCCATTGAAGCTAATTTCGATTGTTCTTGTAGTACTTCTTGATTATTTAGTAATTGTTTATTTTTTTTGAATAATTCAATATAAAGTCTTAACTTATTTACAAGTTGGTGATTGTTAATTGGTTTTGTAAGATAATCAACTGCACCAACAGCAAAACCTTTTTTAGCAAATTCATCATCTTTAAAAGCAGCAGTTAAAAAGATAATAGGGATCTCATTTGTTTTTTTATTCTTTTTTAGAAAAGAAGCAGTTTCAAATCCATCCATAACAGGCATTTGAATATCTAATATAATTAGATCTATAGTTTGAGAAAAAGCAATTTTTAAAGCTTCTTCTCCATTTACTGCTTTGAAAATTATAATATCTTCAAAGTAATCGCTAAGCAAATATTCTAAACTTATGATATTTGCTTCAACATCATCTACTATAAGTATTTTTAAATCTTGCAAAATTTATTCCTATTTTATTAGTTACATTTATCACAAAAGAGCTATGCGCTTGTATGACTTAACTCTTTTGGTAACAGTAGTCCATTTAATCAAAGTATTAATAGAATAATTTAAAATTAAATTTTAAATCTTTATTATTTAATACTAACACATTCTTTCATATATTTAGTTGAAGCAATTGAGTTAATTTTTTTGACTCCAAATATCTATAATTTTTAAAAAGCTTTCAATATTAATAGGTTTACTTACATAATCGTTTGCACCAAGTGATATACACTTATCAATATCTTCTTTTAATGTTATAGCACTAACTGCAATAATTGGGATATTATTTATTTTATCATCTTGTTTTATTAGCTTGATTGCTTCAAACCCATCCATTACAGGCATCATTATATCCATAAGTATGATATCTATATTTGGAGTTTCTTTTAGTACTTCCATTGCTTCATTTCCATTATATGCAGTAAATACATTAACATTATAATCTTGTAAAACTCCATCAATAATAAAAATATTTTTTATATCATCATCAACTACTAAAATATTTAAATTAGTTAAATCAATATCTTCTAATATAGTAGGATGATCTTGTATAAGCTCAACAGAAGGATTGTCATTTGCTTCATGTGCATTTATTACTTCTTCACTAATAAGTTCTTTTTGAATAGTAGGATTCTCTTGCTTTTTTGTTTCATTATATGGTGTATCACATATTGTTAAGTTATTTATATTTGGTAATAAAATTATAAATGTACTTCCTATATTTTTAGAAGACTCAACTATTACTTTTCCACCAAGTAATGCACTTAATTCTTTAGTGATTGACAATCCAAGACCTGTACCACCATATTGTCTACTTGTACTACCATCTTCTTGAGTAAATGCTTCAAATATTTTTTCAAGTTTATCTTGAGATATTCCTATACCAGAATCTTTTACAGATATTTTAATTGGAAGATTTTCATCCTCAGATTTTATAATACTAACATCAATAGAACCTGTTTTAGTAAATTTTAAAGCATTTGATATAAGGTTTTTTAGGATTTGTGAAATTCTATGCTTATCACTTCTTATTGTATCAACATACGAATCATGAATATTAAATGTTAAATCTTTATTTATTGCACTTTGTTCATATAAATCTTTTAATTCTTCTAATAAATCTAAAGGTTTAAATTCATCAACTATTATCTCAATTTTACCTGCTTCAACTTTTGATAAATCAAGTATATCATCAATAAGTCTAAGTAAATCTTTACCAGCAGTATTTATAGTATTGGCTTTTTTGATATCATCTGAGTTTAAGTTTTTTTGTTTATTGTGTCCCATTAATTCTGATAATAAGATTACAGCATTTAATGGTGTTCTTAATTCGTGCGACATATTTGCCATAAATTCAGTTTTGTACTTATTTGATTGCTCTAAATCTTTAGCTTTTTTCTCAACTTCAATTTGAGTAATATTTAACTCTTTATTTTGTATTTCTAGTTGTTCTTGTTGTAACTTCATTTTATTATTTGCAACTTCAATTTCTTTTTGTTTTGCACTCAAGTTAATATTTATTTCATTTGATTCTTTTAAAAGCTCTTCAACTTCATTATTTTTCATAGCAGTTGAAATAGCTGTCGCTATTATTTTAGTAGATACTCTTACTAGTTCAATCTCTTTTTCTTTTAAATTTGAAATAGACCCAAGTTCAATTACCCCATATAATACACCATTATAAAGTAATGGAAATGTATATGTTGAGTGAGGAATAGTTTGTTTTGTTCCACTTTGTATTCTCATATTAGAATTAATTATATTATTTCTTAATAATATTTCTTCTTTTTTAAAAGCAACTTCCCCAACAACACCTTCTTTTAGCTTGTATACTGCTTGTGTAGTATCACCAATACTAAATGAGTAAGAGTTATTTAATATTAATTGTTCTTTTTTTCTATCATATAAGAAAATTACACCAATATTTATATTTTTTATATATGAACTTAAAAAAGATAATGTTTTATCAGTAATTACTTCTAGTTTATTTGCTTGTATAAATTGTTGGTTTAACTGTCTTAATCCTTCTTTTATCCATAATTGATCATTTTCTTTATCTAAATTTTTTGAAATCTTTTTAATCGCTTTGTTAATAGAATCTGACATTTTACCAATTTCATCATTTGATTTAATTCTTAAATATTTTGTACTTTTCTCTGTACCATTTAAAAATAAGAAAAAGTGCTCTAATCCATAATGGAAATTTTCAAGTGGTTTATTAATAATATTTTGAATTAAAGTAAAAGATATATATAAGAAAATAAGTAATAATACACTTGTAGTAAATATCATAAAGTTTATAATTTCTCCAATTGGTTTAAGTACTTCATCTTTATTCATTTCTGCAATAATAGCCCAAGAAACATCTTTTTTACCAAAAGGATGTACTGTATGATAAACACTTAGTACATCTTTATTTCTATAATCTTTTATAATTTTATGTCCTCTATGCCCTTTATTATCAATGATAGATTCTACAGATTTTGTTTTAACTATTTTTATTCCAATTGTAGAGCCTTGAATTTTTTCAGAATCTTCATTCATAGAGTCAACAAACCTAGAGTTAGTTCTCATTTTATAATCACTTCCTACTAAATATGCTTCACCAGTTTCTCCTAATCCTGCTTTTTTGTATTCTTTGTTAAATTGCATAATATTAGTTAATTGTTCACTTGGTAATTGAAATGCAATAACACCTATAATTTTATCATTTGAATAAATAGGTGTAGATATAAATGAAGCTGGTTTATTATAACTAGGTTCATATGGTTTAAAATCTTCAAATGCAATATGATTTACTTTTAGCTTTAAAGCTTTATGATAAGCTTTTGCTAATCCTGAATTTTTATATATTCCTGTATTTAGATTTGTTGCAAATTCCTTTTCTTTGAAAGTTGTATATACTACATTACCCTCACAATCCATTAGTACGATATCATAAAGATTAAATGTATTTAAAAGATTATTATAAATTGGATGGAAAAGTCTATGATTATTTATATAAGTTAACTGATATTTATTAGAATCTGACATTAGATTTTTTTCACCAATTTTTGCAGGATTATCAAGAATAAATACTTTTTGGGCAACAAGTGCGCTCAAGCTTTCAGGTAAATAATTCTTTGTTTGAAGTTGCTGTCTAACATTTGGTATATTGAAATTAATTTTATTTATATAATTTATATTATAGTCCAAAATTAAATCTTTTTGTATATCTTCTTTATATAATGATGTTTCTTTTTGAATATTTTTAAATGAAACAATAAATGCATCTAAAGCAAGTTTTGTTTGAGAATTTTGTGCAGTAATTGTAAGTAAGTTTTTAAGTGTACTAAAATATTTTTTCAATTCAGCATGTTTTGTAAACTCAATTGTTTCTAGTTGATTAAACTTATCTTCAATAAGAGTGTCTTGTGATTTTTGTGTAACAACAAAAGCAAGTATACCAGCTAATCCCATAAGTGAAAGGAAAATAATACCAATTAGTTTATTTTTAATTGATACATCTTCAAACGATAATTTATTTAGTTGTAAAATTTTTAACATATTCTCTTCTTCTTAAAATTTATTGTGTTCTTGATGAAAAGATAATATATCTGTCATCAATTTTATTCTTTGTTCAAAACTACTTTTTAATACTCTTTCATTACTAGTATTATTATACTGTGCTAATGGACCAAAGCCATCAAGTGTGATTATATTAGATGATGATAGGTAATTTGCATCACTTACTTCATCTTCATGTCCTTTTTTTATATCTAAATTTGTAATGTCTTCAAGTTTTTTTAATAAGTCTAATTGTCCTTGACTCTCTTGCATAATATCTCTTTGATTTAGTTTATCAAGAGTTGATGTAGTTCCTTGTACATATGAAGTATTTACTATAGAATTAAGTCTATCTAATAATATATCTTTCTGTTTGTTTGTTTTATAACTTAGTTCAAGTACCATTTTACAGTTTTGCATAACTTTATCTTGAATAGTTTTTATATTGCAAGTTGTTCCTTTGGATAAATATGAAAGTTTAGCAAGTCTTTGTAACTTATAAGATGCT